>OFGF01000794.1_pt1 | contig 23856 bp, 21 predicted proteins | sample 1521711 | NCBI WGS metagenome assembly OFGF01 (sample SAMEA3504092, study PRJEB24116) | mouse gut metagenome | biome: mouse gut; feature: mouse-associated habitat; material: faeces | place: Denmark | collected 2011 | reverse complement strand
CCGCCAATACCGTAACCGAGCATATACAGCTCACCAAATTCCGCGTCGTACTGATAAAGTGGTCTTGTTGCATTCTCTAGGACCTCCCCAGGCTCAAAACTAATCTCAGCCCCAAAAGCCTTCTTTACTCGCTGATTCAATTCCGCTACCGAATAACAAATATTAAGATAGTTATCAGGAGCAGTACTTTGGCACTTTTGTTCTGGAGTGCTAGATATGGCAATATCAAGCATAATTAATCGGCTAGGATGCCCAGCTTTGACCGCCTCATCATTATAAAACTTACTCAACTCGCCCAGTGCGCTGGAGTATTCACGCAACTTAGCAAAACGCCCATATATACCCTGCACCAAAGCATGGTCGATCGATAGTTCCTGGACAACGGGCTCCGAATTAGAAGGTACAGACTCCGCAAGCTCCATCGTTTCTGAGCTCCCCTCTTCTTGAGCTACCTCTGCGCCAGCTTCCTGAGCCAGGCGCCCTCTAGCTAATAGAAAGACTAATGAAGCCGAGAGCCCAATCATAACTGCGATCATTACGCCCAGCAATACGCCAAAATGGCGGCGATTTAGGGTCATAGTCTTGCGATTGATCGCTGTACCAAGATCATTCGCCGCATTAACCGTCTTTGCCTGCTCGGGCGTAATTGGCAACATACCACCATTGGCCGGATCGAGCTGAGGAGTAGCTTGAGTGGCGAATTGAAAATCCTCAGGCCGGGCTCCATCCATTATTCTAATTCCAATTTATGACGCTTCTTGCGCTCGACTTTAAAGGTCATTTCATCTGTCTTTTTCTCACTCGAAGGAACATTTTCCTTGTGGCTAGTAGTTATATCATCCTCCATCTTCCCTGCCCGCTTTTCTTCGCGCTTTTTCTTCCAAGCATTCAGGAAACTCTCTTTTTCATTCTCCGATTTTTTAGTGGTCAACTTTTTGCTTTGTACTTGCTCCAGCTGCCCGATCGGACCGACGTTTTTCTCATTTGCAACTTTCTGCTCATCCTTCTTAACCGACTTCCAACGCTCTTTAATCTCTGCTTCAACCTCTGCGCGCGTCCGACCATATTTGGCCGCCGAATACGCCTTCATAGTCTCAAGCAATTCCGGATTCGCCTCACCCATCGGCGGGATCAATGCCATCGTAAAGGGTGAACTCGGCAGATTATTCATCATCACGGTGGCAATCGCCTGGAAGTTACCTTGCTTATGTAAATCTTCAGCTTTAAAGACCGGCAAAAAGGCTTTCTCCATCAGCTCCGCATCGGTCACCCCTAAACGACCCGACATGATCGTGCCCACATTACCTAGGATCCCCTCACGAATTTTATCAGTCAGCTGAGTCATAAACTGATTTGCCAAGAACAAATTGAGACGATATTTCCTGGCCTCAGATAGGATACTCTCAAAACTCTCAGTAGCGAAATTCTGAAACTCGTCAACAAATAGACAAAAATCCTGACGTTCATGCTCGGGAATATCGGCCCGGCTCATAGCCGCCGCCTGAAACTTCATCACTAAAATCATCCCAAGTAACTGAGAATTAATGTCGCCGAGTCGCCCTTTCGAGAGGTTAACTAGGAAGATTTTCTTATTATCCATAATCTCACGAATATTAAAACCACTCTTGACCTGACCAAGGATGTTCCGCATCGTAATATTCGAAAGGAACGGCCCCCATTTACTGGTGAACCAGGTAATTACCTCACCGGAATCGTTACTTTTTTTACTCTCTGGAAATTCCTTAGTCCAATAATCGTAGACGGCTTTATCAGTCACGTACTGAAGCTTTTGCTTGACAAACTCCGGATCAGTAAAACACTGTGGGATATCAATAAAAGTCGCGCCGTTCGGATCTGACATCAGAAGCAGAGCGGCATTGCGAAACATATGCTGCCCGCGTGGGCCAAAAAATCCCTGATTATTAGGGTCGAATAGACTCTGGAGCATATTAATCCCCTCCTGGACAATGAAATCCTTTTGGTCTTCACTAGTCCACTCAAACATATTCATGCCGACTGGATGTTCCATGTCTGCCGGATCAAAATATATAATATCTTCTACGCGATCCTCTGGGACCTTACTCATCAATAGCTCGACTGCATCTCCGTGCGGATCGATAAAAGCAAACCCACGCCCATCCACCATATCTTGATAAGCCACGTTGGTTAGAAGGATTGATTTACCCATACCAGTAGAACCGATCACGTAGGTATGCCGACGACGATCATTATCTGTCAAGTAGATCTTTTTATTCATACCACGAAATCGATTTTCGCCTAAGATTACACCGGTATCTGGGACTTTAGCTGGCGCCTCGACCTGTTTAGTCGCCTGACGTTCTACCTGAGAAGTCGGGATCGCATTTTGGGCTGGTAAATGAAAGATCGAAGCTAGCTCAATACTATTTAAGATATCTTGCTTTTGACCCTGTGGAAACATCCGGAAAACATAATCAATCGCCAGTTTTTTAGTATCTTTTATTTCAAAATATTCAAACCCATTCACGCCTTGGAGGTCAAATTGTGTAAAAGATGCCACGAGCGCATTGATTAGAGCTTCTGAACGTGCTTTATTATTTGCACTAGCTACAACCCGAATCAGCGTCTCGAATCCAGGATATTTAGTCTTTTTGTCGATCGCATTAATTTCGTCCTGCTTCAAATCAGAAGCTTGTTCATTCTTTTCGTGTGCTTCGGGTGGATGCCAAAAAGCCACTGCCAAATCTTTAATTAAATTACCCAGACCAGACACAAAATTTGTTCGCGCGCTTTTGCGATCCTTACCAGCACGTAAATCTTTTTTCCATTCGTCCGATTTATCGGTCCAAGAACCATCAGTTGGTCGGAAGATCACCTGCAGACCCAAGCCTTCGCCATCCTTCGTCCCCGACATCGCGTTGAGCATAGCAAGACTAGCATCACGCTGGCTATCTTCATAGGTACTAATCGGTAAAACGAACTCATTTTTAAGCCGCATCTCACCGCCAGCGATTTTATTAACTCTAGCTGTTTCGCCAAATATACTGACCGGTTCAATCTCTTCCAACCTCGCCGAAGGATAAGCCGAGATAATTGCCTGTTTCACAGTCTCGGTCATAGCGGTTGGTACCACGGCATAATATTTAATGAGTCCATTCGCAGCAATGATTTCGAAAGAGAGATGCTGCTGGCCATAGATGCGGCTTGCCATACCTTTTGTAAGGGTGGATGAAATAATTGAATACATTACCTGAGCCTGGCTAAGGGCCTCATTTGTCACGTCACGCTCATCACGACCACCGCCATTAATATCATCAGTCGTAGGTGGTAGATGAATTAGCATTGGCGCCATTTTTACGCCTCGCTCATAGCTCATAGCCTGACGCCGTTTACCGAGAATGATCGCCACTAGAAATACGATGGCTAAAATTACACCAATGATAATAATTATCGATACCGGCATTAGTTACGCGCCCCGAAACTGTAGCCCCCATCCCCTCGTAAGCTATCCAGCATCCATTTAAAACGAGCTTTTTCAAGATCACCTGGATTAAAATCGGGAGTTTTCGTGATCTCTTCAACGCCGTGTTCTATGACTTCAGCCATTTTTCTACCACTTTTGACCGATATATCATGCATCCAAAGCTGACCCCTGGATAACCCCTCACCACTCTGAATTTTGGCAGTTTCCTGGTCACTTTCCAGGCGTTCCTTGACTTCGATAGCGCTCTCACCACCGATTACATTCTCTCCAGGCGTCAAGCTGCCACTCTTAGCATAGCCATTCTCAACCGCCACAATCTGCTTGATCTCATTATTACTGGCAATAACCTGGCGCTCCGATATCGCTCCGGACTCTGTCGCGTTGTTATTTTCCGCAAAATGCGCTGCCCGACCGAGGCTACGCTCTACAGTCGCACTCTGCCCCCCCATGCCAGCTAACTTGGCTCCGCCCAGTGCTGCGTTATTCTCTACTGCCCTCTCTGTCGCCAGATCGGTAGCAGCTTCAATTGCCTCTGTTAATTCTTTAGCATTTAAATTATTTCCGCCTTGCAGGGATTTTTCCATAAGCCCATTATATCACCCTTTCACTCAAAATGAACACAAATTTTACAGTTTTTGACCTCTTTAATTAGCACTCTAATACCGTTAGCGCTAATTAATGGCGTTCCAACCGTTTTTTGATTAAAAAACAGCCCAGGAATTCAAAAACCATCATTAGCCCAACCGTCAGATAGCTAATAGAGCCGAGCGACTGCGCCAAGAGCAGCATAATCGGCCCAAAAGCCAGTACTACGCTATATAGGTATTGCTTGCGGCTGGATTTTCGGCCCAAAATACGACCAAAAAACCTCACGACTAGAGTAGCAATCCCAAACATTAAGATATAAATCGCTATAAAAAACACCAAAACACCCAACGGTCCGACGCCCGTTGGGGTGGTGAAATTCAGCATCAGCAACAATACAACCACCGATGCTAAACTCAAAACTGGGATCAAGCGCTTTGGCATACCCCTAGTATAGCATTTTCAAACATAATCGTAAACTGGGTGATTTCCCAACCACCTCTATAGGCCCCACAAGCGATAGCCTCGAGAACCGGCTGTACTATACTAGCTATAATGCTAAACAGCTCTTAAGTGTAAGCATTCCCCGCCCTGTTTGCTTACCATCACCTCCAGTCTAAGAATTCCCCCTGAATACTCGAGATAACTCTTAGTATCTCATAAGTTAAGGAGGAATGAGTGGGTTATCTGGCAATTATATACATTACTTTAGGCCACAACGCCGCTCATCCCTGATTGATCGCTCCACACATGGTGGGGCATAAAACGCTAGAAACTAACCGGTAGTTATAACTACAATGTACGACTGATTAGGTCTAGCCACTTACGGTAATCCGCAAGTTTTAGGTAATTCCTAAAAGTGTAATTTATGGCTAGAAATTACCTTTTAGCCTGCGGAAAACTCGGATTATCTTAAGGTGCTTTTTTGTTTGTCCGTGTTTGTTTTGGCTTGGACTGTCTTCATCCTATCACGTTTATGTTAAAATTTCAAGACCTTTTTCGCAAAAAATGTTGTAATTCATACAATATTAGTATAACTTCTCTCTGTTATTGCCCTAAAAAATTTATGTTGTGTTTTTCACAACATATAAAATAATGTTGTGTTTATTACAGCAGCTTGTTGTAATGATAACAATCTCTGTGTATATTTTTATTTTATCCGTTGTTATCTTAACTTGTGCGCTAACCAATTCTTGTTATTTTTACAACAAAAGGACCTAAACTGTTGTCACCCATACAACGAACACAAAAAGTAGCTCTACGCGATGGCTTTGAGGTAGCTGCCTAGAGTAGCTATCAGTATCTATTATATTGATCGTCTATTGGACCTAAAGTTAGCCAGAGCGGTTGAATTGGGTCCCGTAAGCCAAATTATCGTAGTTAATTAAGTAATCATGATGACTTTCTTTTTTATAAAACCCAACATATTCACAAGGTGGCTCTTATTCACAAAAATATTAAATGCCCTCATCATGAATCTCGAACATTTATAGTCGAGAAACAAGATGTAGGTACTGCTTTTTGTGGCATAATAACCAACACTCAATTCCCCTTCATACCAAGAAAAAGACCGGTAACTGCGAGGAAAACCGGTCTTTCGTAGAGTGTGGAGTTATTTTGGCTATTTTTTGTTTTTGGTTCTTGTATAAATTTTGTATTCAAGAACTACCCCTATTATAAGCCTCCAAATCGCTTACGTCAATAACTTTTTGAACAATATTTTTATAATTTTCATCCGAGTTTTCCACAGGGCTACTGAAAGCTAATTTCTAATTAGCTTCTTCTAATAGGAACTCAAAAATTCATTTCATGACATGTTGTCTTCAAAAAGACAACTGTGACTATGTATCGAAAAATATAAGAAAACGCAATAAAAAAAGCCCTAAGGGATAGGACTTGGTGGAGCTGCCGGATACTGCCTCCGGGTCCGAAAAATCACTTGGATATCATTCTACACGCATAGTCGTCTGTTTTTAAAATCTGCTTAACCCATCGGCTGCAAACGACCAAACCAACGGAGCTTTGACAAGATTTTCGAGTCAGGAAGTGTCAAAACCCAACCTTATTACCGAAATATAATAGCGCAGCCCCTACGGTATCTCGGGAACTGAACCAGCCTATATAAATTCTAAACTAGGCGAACGCAGGTGCGTATAGCACATGCTTTGAAGTGTTTTTTGCACTTATCTAATACTTACGGTATCACTCGTCGTGCCTGATATCTGTTAATAATTCGTCTAAGCTTTGTCAGCCCCAATACTTTATATTATACTCCATATCAAAAACATGCACAAGAGTTTTGTTGTAATAAAAACCGAAACAGAATTAGCCGACGACAATGATTCTCCGCTCCTAACATTGTCAAATAGTTGCAAATGGTGATTCCCTCGTCAGCCTATCATCCTGCAGTATATTGTATATTGTATGTTGTATTTTTTACTTGTATTGATATTATACTTCTATTAATGTTATCGGGAAAATCCATGTTGTAAAAAATATAACACTAGATATATAGAGTAAGTCTTAGCTAGAGTTTGAATACTAAAATTAAGCCTTGGGGAGTCCGATTTAGTGAACAATTTTCTTACATATGTTGTAAAAATACTTGATCAGGATTATTTTTACCTGTCCGTACAGAATATCTGTTGTAAAAAATAATTATTCAGACATATATAGGAGATAATTTTTAGGATGTTGTGATTTTTAATATTATAGATAGATGTGACTACAACTCAAATATTGAAGCTCAGATTATAAACGCTTATGCTTGTTGTTTTTAAAAAACTTGCTATATAGTGACGATATGATCGCAAAAGTATATTCCGCTATTCCTGATGGGTACGACGGTAAAGTCGTTGACGTTGAAGCCGACAGTAGCAAATCTCTGCCCGCGTTTAATATCGTCGGAATGGCATCTAAGACAGTATCAGAAGCGCGAGAGCGAGTACGTCTCGCTATTACGAACTCAGGATTCGTCTTCCCCGCCAAGAAAGTAACTGTGAATTTAGCTCCGGCCGAGCTGACTAAGGATGGCTCACATCTAGACCTACCGATCGCCCTAGCGGTATTAGCACTTTCTGGTCAGGTTAATAAAAGCCATCTTGAGAACAAAGCCTTTGTAGGCGAACTTTCACTAGATGGTAGCACGAGACCCGTCAGAGGCATTATAAATATTACTGAAGCTGCGTATAAGGCCGGCTTCAGTCAGATCTATTTGCCTATTGAAAATTACGCTCAGGCCAGTCTGCTCAATCATAAAATCGAGGTTATAGGAGTGAAATCACTGACAGAACTAATATTACATCTATGTGGAGCTCAAAAAATTATCCCACCAAAACTAGCTGCGGCTCAAGTATCACATTCTAATGTTGTAAAAAATACTAGAATATATAAGAAACAGATTGCAGACCCCGACATCGACCTAAATGTTGTAGAAAATACCTTGATTGATAATGGGATTTTACTAGACCACATCCAGGGTCAGGAACTCGCAAAAAGAGCACTAGTTATCGCACTTGCTGGACATCATCATATGCTCTTATCGGGGCCGCCTGGGTCTGGCAAAACTATGCTAGCTAAAGCGGGCTTAAATCTACTACCGTATCTCAACCATAAAGAGCAGCTTGAAGTCACCAAGATTCATAACTTAATCAGCCCAACTGGAGTAATCGCCAAACGACGCCCTTTTCGCTCGCCTCATCATACCGCTAGTCATACTGCGCTAATTGGCGGTGGACCCGCTGCAATACCCGGCGAAATCTCGCTCGCCCATAATGGGGTTCTCTTTTTAGATGAACTACCTGAATTCTCGCGCCCAACTATCGAGGCTTTGCGGCAACCACTAGAGGATAAAACTATAAACATCAACCGCATCAACCATCACGCGGTCTATCCAGCTAACTTCTTACTCGTTGCAACCATGAACCCGTGCCCCTGCGGATATCTGAACTGTCCTGACCGAGCCTGCACTTGCTCAGCTAAGCAAATCGAAAATTACCGACACAAGATCTCCGGCCCGATCATTGATCGGATTGATTTAACAATCAAAGTGCGGAGAGCGTCTCAAATTAAAATTTTTTCGCCTCAAAAAGAATATACGCGTGAACATCGAATCGCTAAGAGCCTAATCAAACGGGCGCTCCTCACTCAAAGAAAACGTTACTGTAATCCTCTCCTTTATAATGGTTCGCTTTCTGGGGCCCAAATTAAACAATATATCAAGCTCAGCTCGCCAGCCGAGAAATTACTAGATCAAGCCACGGACACGTTAAAACTTTCCTTCCGTTCCCATCTCAAAGTTATCCGTGTAGCTCAAACTATTGCCGATCTCGACAATACAAACCAAGTAGAACCAACACATATTTCTGAAGCCCTGAGCCTGCGCCAAAAGATTTAATTCTAATTAGTTACCTCTTGATACAAAACAAAACTTTTGTTATAATTAAAGTGTTCACATAAGCGAAAGGAAGCCATCATTAGTAAAAATTCACGTACGAAACTTAACGGAGAGATTCGTTACCCTGAAGTCCGCGTAATTGGAGCTAATGGAGAACAGCTAGGCATAATGTCGAGCCGTGAGGCGCAAAACATCGCCAACGAACAAGGGGTTGACCTAGTGGAGATCGCTGCTAACGCCAACCCACCCGTCGTTAAAGTCATCGACTGGGGCAAATACCAGTATCAAAAGATGAAGGAGGAGGCCAAAAATCGTAAAAAAGCTCGCGAAAAGCAATCCGAGCTAAAAACGATGAAGGTTGGTCTCAAAATTAGCGACAACGACCTTAATATTAAGGTTCGCAAAATGAAGCAATTCCTAAATGATGGTGATCGCGTGAAGATCATGATAATCTTTCGAGGACGCGAGATGGCACACAAAGAGCTGGGCCAAACGGCACTCGATAAAATCATCAATCTTATCACTGAAGAAATCAATATCGTTCAAGAAGGTCAGGCTCAGTTTGCGGGGCGCAACTTATCAGCCACGATTCGGAAGAAGTAATTTCCTACTTTAACGGTCGCCTGATCGTACTTTGAATATTAATTAAAGGAAAGGTTTTTGCTAAGAAATGCCAAAAATCAAGACACACAAAGGTACCGCAAAGCGGATCAAGATTACCGGCTCCGGTAAATTGTCTCGCGAACGTGCCTTTGGTAACCATATTCTTGCCAAAAAATCTAAGTCACGCAAGCGCAATATGAAAACTGACGCTTTCGTAAAAGGCAAGATCGCTAAAAATGTTAAGACCGCGCTAGGAGGCACAAAATGAGAGTAAAACGTGGTGTGCCTGCACGGGCAAAACACAAGAAGATTTTGAATCAAGCTAAGGGGATGCAACATTACCGCACCCGTAGCTATCGAATGGCAAAACAGGGTGTAATCAAATCCCTACGTTATAGTTATCGCGACCGCCGTAATCGCAAACGCGATTTGAGGGGTATTTGGATTACTAGGATTAATAACGCTGCACGCGAGCTTGACCTCAGCTATTCCCAGTTGATCGCAGGGCTCAAGGCTCAAGGTATTGCAATTGATCGTAAAATTCTCGCTGAGCTAGCCGTAAATCAACCAGAAGCCTTCAAAGCCATCGTGGAAACCGTAAAAAAGGAGGCAAAATAATGGCAATTTGCGAAATCAGTGGCAAAAGCAAGATGTATGGTCATAATGTTTCGTTCTCGCAGCGTAAAACTCGTAAAGTTTTCAAGCCGAATGTACAGAAAAAAACTATGATCATTGACGGTCGTAAACAAAAGGTGAATGTTTCGACCTCGGCGCTTAGAACTTTGAAGAAAAAAGGTTTGATCAAGTAGGCTTTAGCTGATACATGTCCAACAAAAAATCAGGTGATTCACCTGATTTTTTGTTGGATGAGCCTTCGATAAGCCGGGTTTTGTAGTTCGCCTTCCGGCAAACTGGCAACCATCTATCTTGACCATAAATTGCTCTATGGCTCTAGCGGTGAGCGTGCATCTTCGGACCAAAGTTTGTTGGCACTCCTTGCAACGGGTAGGGTTTGCCCTCGCTAAAGTGTCACCACTTTGCGCTGTGAGCTCTTACCTCACTCTTTTCACCCTTACCGCAGAAATCTGCGGCGGTTTAAGTTTCTGTGGTACTTTCCCTGTCCTTGCGGACGGTCGCCGTTAACGACTACCCTGTCCTATGTTGCCCGGACTTTCCTCTCAAATGAGCGATTGCCTTTTGGGCTCATGTTTATTCTAACACAAAAATCATCCAAATGCAAGGAATTATCACTACGGCTTGCTGAAATGATCGTCAATCGCCATATTGGCATTCGCATCAGCTTTGACATTCTGTTCGCGTTTAACGTGAATAAAAGCGTAAGCTTCAAAATTCTGCAAAATCTCTTGGATATCATCATAAATCGCGATCAAGTCTCGGTTCTTAACCTTGTATATCCCCTTCATTTGATTAATCATCATCAAATTATCGCCAACAAATCGTACCGACTTTAACCCTAAATCCAAAGCTTTCATCGCTCCCAATTTTAACGAATAGTACTCCGCTACGCGCGAAGTTGCAAAACCGATGAATTCTCCGCCTGCAGCTAAAGTGTTCCCATTCTCATCAATGATCACGTAACCAATTCCCGACGGTCCAGGATTACCGCGACTTGCCCCATCAACGTAAACTGTTGCACTATTAGCCGCCTCGCGATAATTACCATGCCCGGCTTCACGCCCCTCAATCTCAAGAGCAACAATACTAGCTTCATCCAAACAATAATTACCCAGATCTTCGGGCTTAATATATTTATAAGAAGTATATCGTTCGGTCGGATCAATCTTAGTTTTTTCTGATAGTACTACCGTATATATAATATATAGGTTATTTAACTGACTTGACCCAGATGGCGCAATAAAGGTAATTACATCTTTGAGCTCGGTCTTTTCAGTCAATTCGATACCAAGATATTCCTCGAGCATCCGATCCATCGCTTCTTCTGGCTGTTCACCAAATTTAATCTTTCCGGTCGGGATTTCCCAAGTCGGCGCGCTCTCATTGCGACCAGCCACTCGTTTCATGATTAGAATCTCGCCACCTTTTTGTACGATCCCGGCGACCCGAATGCGTTGTTTCACCCTCTTTGCCTCTATAAATCATCTATTGACCATGCATCGGTAGTGGACCGACACCGAACAGCTACCAAGAGTAGCCTAATAGTTTTGATAACAAACACTCGCAACACCATTGTGAAGCGACAGTTCGCTAATCATGCATGACCCCAGCGACGATGTTTTCCCTGTATTATATACAAGGTGGGTAAAATCTTATGCGCTACCTCCACGGAGATAATGCCACGAAATCCCTAAAACATGATTATTCAGGAAAATCATGCCGCCGCTAGGGTTACTTTAATTATAACATAGGCTCAGCTATTATGACGATTTTTCGCTCATTGCCTAAGATTTTAGCCCGTCAAACCAACAACCGTATAGAATAATTTTAGCATCCCCTGTATCCCTCCGAGCATGAGCCGATTTAGAATCCCCGATCCAGCCATCACAAATAATAACACTATCATAATCCCGTAAGGCTCAATTCTATCCATCAGTGAGCGAACTCCGTCCGGGGCAAGCGCGTAGAGCACCCTTGAGCCATCAAGTGGCGGAATTGGGATAAGATTAAATATTCCGAAACCAAGATTGACCATGACTAGATTTACAAAAACTTGCCCAACCAGTCCAGCCGAATCTAGAGCTCCACTGTAGAATCCGATCAAAAACGCTACAAACGCAATCAAAAAATTCGTCAGAGGCCCTGCTATTGACACTAAAGCCATGCCCCAAGCGCCCCATTTGAGTTTACTTGAATCTACTGGCACGGGCTTCGCGCCCCCAAAGACCGGTCCACCTGAAAAAAGCAATAATAATGGCATCGCGATCGAAAGCCACGGATCTAGATGTTTGAGCGGGTTCAGAGTAAGACGACCATCGTCCTTAGCGGTATCGTCACCAAGCTTATATGCCACAAACCCATGCGCCAGTTCATGCAGCACCATCGAGAATAGGATGACAGCTAGAACAATAATAGTCTCTATGATAAATTCCATTACTAACTCAACGCAACCACATCTAACGAAACTGGCAACGCATCACGATTTTTGAGTTTATATTTCTTCTCAGCGCGCGGAGTCAATTTAAGTTCTGTCACCATACCATCAATATTACCCATCGCAATTACAACCTTTGGCTCAATCTCACGAATCGCACGCACCGAACTTGTACAGAGAACATCAACCATGCCGAGCTCATCCAGCTTCGCCGCATCATCAGCCCCGCCGATGATCCCAATATGAGTATTACTAATGTTGATATCATAGACTGTTTGGCCGCTCTCGGTCACGAGACCACGGATCGCCGCATCGCCAATTTCAAACTCGCCAGGCCCCACGATCGGGCCAACATCCAAATCAGCGTCAATAGTCTGCGTCGCAACATCAAAGCGAATCCGGGTCTGTTTGGTTGTTAAAATTATTTCATCTGGGTTCTTACATTCTATTTCAAACATTTTCCTCCTTAAAACGCCACCTCATCACCAGTAATAACCCCCTCCGGATCATACATTTCGGTAATTTCCATCTCTAAAATTTCCATCACAAAGCGATCTTTGACGCTCTTGCGATAAATAAAATCGTCACGGCTAAGAATGACATAATCTAGCGGTTTGCCTTGCTTTTTTTCAATCACCTCGGCCCATCGAGTCAATTTCTTGGTACGATCATCGCCGATCACTAATAAATCGATCCCATCTTGCCCAGGCGCACGATTCATCAACGCCATCGCCCGTAGGTATTTACCGATCGGTCGGATGTACTCATCCCAATTATTAGCAGCCGCCCGTCGCACTGATTGTACCCGCACCGGTGTCACCGCGCCTCGTTTTCCAAAGATTTCTTGAAAAGCATGCGCATAGGGATGTTTCATGTTCGCAGCATAATAAACTTTATTATCAAAAGTCTCGTTTCGAATAATACCGATACTCTCAAGATTCGTCAACTCACGGCGTACAGAATTAATCTGCTCACCAATCACGCGCGTAATCTCGCGCACATAAAAAGACTTTGTAGTATTAGCAAAAAAGAGATCGAGCAACTTGGCGCGGGTCTTTGATCCGAACAATTTTTCGATTGGAGTGCTAGTTTCTTTGCTCATCTTGAATACATTTTAGCACGTATCCTCTTATTTCCGCAAGAGGTAACCATATAATATTTTGATTACGTCGAAACCATGTCAACTGACGTTTTGCTAGATGCCAATCATCATATATGAACAATTCTTTTGCACGCTCCAAACTAATATCCCCCTCCAGGTAACTCCAGGCGAATTGATAGATATTACTTTTCATAGCCTGAGTATCCCAGGCATACTTTTGGGCCAGTTTCTCCGTTTCCTCATATAGCTCTTGAGTAAAAAATGTATTCGCTCTTTCTGTAATTCTCTTTCGTAACACCTCAGGAGCAGCATCAATACCGATGAGTAAAAAATTTGAACAGATCTCTTGACGATCAGACTGTGAACACTTATTTTGTTCAGTGAAATGATAGTCGTAGACTAATGCATCAATATAGAGACCAGTCCCTCCTGCGACGATAGGTAGATTCCCTCGTGCTCTAATTTCGGCAATTTTAACTTCGGCATAAGCTTTCCAGTCCGCCACAGTGAATCTTTCACCCGGTTTCACTAGATCTATACCCCAATGCTTCGCCAACCCTTGCTCTACTGAAGTCGGTTTTGCAGTACCAATATCCATTTCTTGATAAATTGCTCGGGAATCTGCCGAGACAATCTCTGCACCCTTAAAACCGCAGAAATTACCATCCGGCGACTCCTTGGCGCGTCGCTCAATTTCCTGAGCAATTTTAATGCTCACCCCTGTTTTACCGGAGGCGGTTGGACCAACTATCACTAGTGTCTTGTCAAAACTCACCAAATCTTCCTCCCCGTTCGACAATGTCGGTAAAATTCTTCATCGGAAATCCCATATTTAGGTCGATCATATTGATAGAGCGACCATTTATCATCAATTATTTCCTCTGGAATCACCCCATTTTGTTGCCCAAAACGCCCAAAAACAGCCCTAAAATCGCTTAGAAGGGCATTTTTATTAACATATTCATGTATTCCGACGTAATCTTCGCCTTTGCCATAGCACATCGGCTCAAACCAATGCCACTTTCCATCCTTTTGGTAAGTTAGAATTGAGTGTGAAGGACAAAAATCATCGCTAACATAGTAGTATAGCAGAAAAGTTTGCGTTTTTTGATGGTGTAAAGCGAACCATTCTCTCTGTAACTCGGTCTGATCCCAACAGTTCCCTAAATGATGTTCCACAAACTCAGCCGGAGATTGCAAGCGACCTCTGAAACCTTTTGGGCTATAGCCATAATAGCCTAAATACCGACAAAAATTGAAAAATTCGGCGAAATCGTAAGCAAAAACGCTATCTATATCAAAAACGTCATCAAAACGGCTTTTCAGAGCCTCTAGAACGCTCAGGGAGCTATTTTTAGGTAGCATACCAGGCACACTACTATTCATGGATATATCACTATCCTCGGGCATATTACCGCTCATAGACATGTCGGTATTACTTATAGATATTTTCACCTTTTTCTTTAAGCCAATCTTGTAGATCATTTAGCTTCACTACTTCTTCGCTATCCTGTAGCCGGATACTTACAGTATGATTTTGCGCATCTTTCGGACCCACAACCAGGATTACTGGGATTTTAAGATTAGTCGCGCGACGGATTTTCTTTCCTAGAGAATCATCACTATAATCGGTCTCGTAGCGCATCTCATTTCGCACGATTGGCTTCTCCAATACTACGCCAGCTAACGCCTGCTCTACCTCTTTCGCATAATCAATCGCATCACTATTCACTGTGATTAATCGGACCATTTCCGGTGCACACCACATCGGAAACCAACCCGCCGTATGCTCGATATAAATACTCATAAACCGCTCGATCGCCCCAAGCAGAGCCGCATGGACCATAATCGGGCGTTTTTTACCACCGTCGGCATCAGTATACTCGAGATCAAAACGCTCTGGCAAAGCATAATCAAGCTGTACAGTCGCGAGCTGCCATTCCCGTCCCAGAGCATCAGTAGCCATAAAATCCATCTTTGGCCCATACATTGCTGCTTCGCCTTCAGCCACCGTATACTCCATCTTAAACTCATCTGCCATCTTTTTAATAGCGGTCTGCGCCTTTTCCCACATCTTCTCGTCGCCAATATAACCATCCCCATCATCTCGGAAGCTAAGACGCAGGCGTAATTTCATATTAACTTTTTTATACAGGTCCTTTGCGCTCTCAATCAGCTCACCAAAAACTTGTTCAACTTGATCTTCAGTACAAAAAATATGCGAATCATCCTGGGTAATAGAGCGTACACGCGAAAGTCCACCAAGCTCCCCTTTGCGCTCGTCTCGATAAACCATCGTGGTTTCGAGATATTTAACTGGCAACTCTTTATAGCTACGTGGCATACTCGCGAAAATCTGCGAATGATGCGGACAACTAACCGGTTTAATTGCTAGGTGGTCACCCGATTCCTGACTCACGAATTGGAATAGTTCTGGAAATTTCTCGTAATGACCAGACGTTTTATAGAGTTCAACATTCGCAATATGCGGGATTGTCACTTTCCGATAACCGCAAGCCGTACGATATCCCTGTGTAAATTCGTTTAATTTATCGCGCAGTACCGTTCCTCGCGGCGTGAACAATGGCAACCCTGAACCGACAAGCTCTGAGTAACAAAATAGATCAAGCTCCTTACCAAGCTTACGGTGATCGCGTTTTTTAGCCTCTTCCTGCTTTTGCTCATATTCTGTCAACCCATCTGCGGTCGAGAAAGCTACGCCATAAATCCGCGTTAACATTTCGCGTTTCTCATCGCCACGCCAATATGCCCCAGCCACTCGCTTGAGCTTAAATACACCCACTTCACTAAGATTAGATAGATGCGGCCCCTTGCAGAGATCGGTGAAAATTACTTTCCCATCCTTTGGGTCGACCATATCATAAAAGGTGATTTCTTCGTCTACTGGTAGCTCCTCGATCAATTCGATTTTATACTTTTGGCCCTGATCTTTCGCCCACGCTAGGGCTTCCTCGCGACTTACCTGGCGCTCTCGCATCTCAAGCTTGCGCTGAATAAGTCCACGCATTTTTTTCTCAATTCTGCCAAGATCACTATCGGAAACTTTCTCACCGTCGAAGTCAATATCGTAATAAAACCCATTTTCTATCGCCGGCCCCACCCCAAAAATAGTTGTTGGATAAAGCTCCTGTACCGCCGCAGCCAAAACATGGCTCAGGGTATGTCGCATCTTTTCTACTTGCTCCATGGCTTTATCCTTTCTCTTACTTTAAATCAAAACAGGTGTCACTAACCTAATTTTATTATACTACATTTTTCCCGAGTTGCCACTACGATACCAAGAAAAATGTTCCCTAGCACCATTTTTGTGGTATAATAGCTTCACGGGTCGTTAACTCAGCTGGCTAGAGTGTCTCGTTTACACCGAGGAAGTCGGGGGTTCGAATCCCTCACGACCCACCAAGTATTTATATCGCATTTACTAAAAAATAAAGCGTTTACCTCATGAATTTGGTAAACGCTTTATTTAGTGGATATTAATCTCCGCTATTACAAATTACCATTGTTATTACAAATACCGCTTGCAGTCTTGCTAGTTCGCCAGCAGTTGTCTGTGATATAGAAGTTCTTCCTTAGGGCATCCTCGGCGCCAGACTCACTACTGCCACCTAGTTCTAGTTCGAATTGCGGATATGGATAATAATCATCTGCCGGGCTGAGACGAGTCTCCACTCGCCGGTGAAGATCGTTTGCCCTCCCAGTAGAATCCACTATGACCTGTACATCCTTAAATGGTATCACGGTGCCAAAAGAATCTAATTTTTCAACTTTAAAGTCCGAAGTAATCGTACCATATGGCATCGAAGCGACTAGATAGACATAACATTCCCCAGAACCTAGACACCCCCCCGTCTCAAGCTGTGTCACGCAGGCGAACTTCCTCACCGTGCCATCAACATTCGTGCCTGGCGATTGACAGCCTACTTGCACTGGCTTATGAACATCCGGTCTCTCGGAATTAGAGTGCGCGATAAGATCATCTCGCGATATTATGCTAGGATCATTACTTGCATCTGGGGTCGCTGGTAAGCTGAGGACGGTCGTAAAATTATTGGAATTAGTCTGCATATTATTAAGGTCAACGCTCCCATCCGCCAGCAATGGCACCGAAATCACCGATAGCGCCATTGCTGGCGGGATTGTCGATGCGGGGCTGCTTAATAGGTATCCACCGTGATTAAGATTCTCAGTTTTCGTGCCATTTACAGCTGTAAACCAAGAAAAACGGATTTTATAAGGCGTACTATCCTCTCTAGAGACTTTGAGCGGAATCACTTTTACTCTATTCGCCGAATCCATAGTCCCACGGTAATCTGAGACTTCATTAGAGACAATAACGCAGGTATAGGCCTGTTCAGTTGGAGTATTAGTATTCGGATCGGTCGATTCCTGGATTTTTACTTCACTGTTCCCATCATCACCAACAGATGCTTCCCCGTAGAGATATTTTTTAAGCAAAGCACAGTCATCCTTACTAAACAAATCCTCTGCCTTAACTGGACTGCCATTATTTTTTGCCGTGTAATATTTGCTAGCCGCTACCTTAGCATCTTCTACCCCAGCCATCGCCGCATCATAAGCAGATTCTGATAATTCTTCATCACTACTCTGAGATGACTCTGAGACCATCAGCTTAATGAAGCCTAACGTCATAACACCGAATAAAATCGTAGCGAATATCACTACATACAGCGAAGTAACGCCTTTTCTTGTCTCTAAATACAGCTGCCTTTTCATTCCTACTGCCCTCCTGCCGTCCTAGCGGCGAAATTAAATTTGTTGATCGCACAATAATTAAACTCAGCTCCCAAATTTCCTAAACTACTAGTAACATATTCCCCGTTCTCGTCAACATTTTGACAAAAATCACCAGTATTCTCAATATTAATACCTCCACGCTCGGTCGCCAAGATGAAAGTCCCAGTATATAATGATCGCCCAGTAGTAGTATTAGTACTAGGCGTAAAAACCGTTAACTCGTATAATAAAAGATTAACCTCATTGCTGGCAAGCAAGTTTGTCTCAGGCTCGGGGAAAACTATGTCTTTACTAGGATTATCAGCATATTTCCTAATGTCCAATTCATAATTAGCGGAATCATCGAAACGGCTTCTATATGTTGGCAAGTCCATTGATGCCGTACATACACGACGAGTCGGATCTTTAAAACGCGCTAGAGTTAACCTTTCGTTTGCATCCTTCGGTAGCATGTTATCTGTATTATACCGTACGCTGATTGTTTTTTCGTCTTTAATCCCATAAGCAGTATTCCAAACATAAGAGTAAGTACCCGTACAAAAAACACCATAGAGTTGCTTACCGTCACTATCAACTTTGGCATTATATATATAGCCACGTAACGCGTTGTCAGCCATGCAATTGCTGACAGCACTAGATCCTGTTGGAGCTAACATGCTAATCTTCATACACGAGCTTGAAACACTTAGCGCTGGAGCTGAAGTAATAGAACTGCTAAGATTATCGATTAATCCCCGACCTACACTATTAATTGCCTTAATCGTCAATCCTTTTTGGTAAATTGCCAATATATTGCTAGTAACCACAGCCACAAAAATCAATAATGATGCGATAAAAGCGATTGCTAAGCTGAGCTCTACGATCGTGAAACCGGCTTTGGATTGGTCGATTAATTTCTGTTGTCCTATCTTTATTTTTTTCATACTATATAGCCTCCGGATTATATAGACGTATCACAGTATCGATTACAGTCGGCGTCCTCGCTCCTGGTCCATACCAACACGCGTCAATGTAAAAATCATAGAATTGTGGTAGACCGCCACTCCTCTCCTCGCCCACCACAAAAACCCATATGCCTTCTATGGCGCTGATCTGATCATAATTTAGCGGGTTCAGAGCAGAAGTATTGGAGTCAGCGAGCTTATCATCTGATCGATAAAGAATTCGCGCATTTAACGGACTATCTTTAAAGAGCTCCGTCTGATCAGCGTTCTTGACACTATATAAGATACTTCTGTTTATTTCCGGATCAGTACTCAAGGCTAATTTACGAGTATTGAGCACAAACGCGTTCAAGATTCCTAACGGAGACTTCGATAAATCTGTGTCTAAATTTCGATATACCTTTTGACATCCTGAGATTCCATCTTCATCTGGAGTCAAAACATAATTTGACAGATCAAAAACCCCCATTTTCCTAGCGACCTCAGCGTCGACAGCTTTGTCAATCATAGCCTTCCAAAGCGTTTGCCCGCCAGTATTATAAGAAGCATGTATAAAGCGTATAGCCTCAGCCTGAGCTTCCATTTCATTGCGTGCGGTTGAGAGTTCCAGGGTAGTTTCAGCTGAATTAACACCGCCATTCATCACGCCAATCGCTAGGATTGCCGCAAAACTAAAGATTGCAAAAGCAAACATCACTTCAATTACCGTATCGCCACGTTTTACTTGTTTCATCGTATTCATCACTAGCACCCCACGCTGAGAGAGTCGGTCTCATTTAAAATATTCACAGCTGAAGTATTTGAGCCATCTGCCGAAAGACGCACTGCGCGCGACACCGGAGCGTCATCTGAGTTAATACAGAAATTTACATCGGACGTAGTCTTAAACTCACCAGGATTGTTTTTGATCTGATTCGTAAATCGCTCACCCGCCTTATTAGATTCACATCTTCCTACGGTCTTAATATCAAATTCCAGACCAGTACCCACAGCAGTATGCACCACGCCCGAAAGCGGCGACCTAGCTATAACTACCGTACCTATGAACTGCTGATTAGTATTTCGGAATACTTTTGATCCCCAAGTCATTACATGCTCGGTGATTGTATCACAATTGATCGTGATATCCTGCTGCGCTAATAATCTGATGAAATCCTTATCCTCTTTTTTGGGCGGTTCAACTTTACCTACTAAAGTAGCATTGTAAAATTTATCACCTTGACCATCTAAACCAAATACGACAATCTGGCCATAAATAGCTTGATTTGAGGCGCCACCATTCTCTCCAGCATTTGAGCGTGGGTTTAATACTTCATTGTAAACTTTTCGTAAACTCTCTGCAAAACCATTGAGCGAATCATTGTAACGCTGCACACGAATCGAATCAAAGGTCCCACCAAGCACTCCGATTAACATTAACCCAGAAATAGCAAGCACCAACATCACCTCGATAATGGTGAAACCTTTCTTTTCGTTATCGTTTTCTTGATTATTTGACATATCTAATACCTCGGCGCCAACTCACGGCTGTAGACTTCGTTGTAGGTGCTACTGCCACTAGAGTTGCCTTTCTTGGATTGCTCATAGGCCCAGACGTAAGTAAGTGGGGTGAAGCTAAAGATCTCAGCTGGGGTGTATTTCCCTTCTCCGTCGACTCTTGGCGGTAGTTCTGCGCCATAGGTGCGGTTTAGCTTTAGGCTGCTAGCCGAGACTGGGCCATTGAACCGCAGTTGCCTAGAACAGGTCGGGCTATTCGCCCCAATACTAGCGCTAAACTCTGCACAGGTATTGATCGTACCAGTCGCGATCAGCCAAGCATCAATCCTACTAACATTGGAGGTGATATTGACGTCCCCGTCTACATAGATAATCATCTGCGGCAAACTACCAAGTGGAGCGGTTATACTATTACTATAGATATCGCCCGTAATCTTTAGATTGCCCTTATATTTATGTACCACGGTACCGGCAAATAGTGTAGCGCCTAGCTCACTCTCTGCTTGCTCTGTAGTTGTCACGCCTTCTAGGATGCGTGATTCGATCCGCGATCCGAGCGTACTGTTAGGCTCGATTTGGGCGATACCTAGAGGATTGGCGTTATTAGCAATAGTCAGGGCGGAATTACTGTCCTTTGCAACAGTTGTTGCATTAGAACCACGATATAGGGCTGCCCCAGAAGCAAAGCCGATGTTCGTGCCATTGCTAATCGCCATATATTCGACGCTAGAGCCAAAGGTTTGTCTATTACCACCGCCACTTTCTAGAGTACCAAAACCAGTTTTCTCAAACCTAGTAGAAAGCGAGGTGTTAATCTTGCCGGTAGTAAAGACACTACCATCCCAAACGCTTACGCTAGGGCGCTTAGCAATCGGCGAACAAGCGGCATTGAAGATATACCAATAGTCTTTGTTGTCGATTTTGTGCCAATCGTCATGGCTAGCCTGACTAGCACTGGGTCCCACTTTATTAACCGCATACCAGTACTGGAACCGATAACCAAGAGAAGTACAATATTTTGCTCCAATTGAAGACCGACCAACAAATTGCTCCGGTACGATCACGCTCTCGCTCTTACCAGAATAAGTATGTGATCGATCTTTTTTGAGAGGGATCTCGTCCCATACTTTAGCATGATATGGACTGTCCACTGTGCCGTTAGACTTTTGGACATAACTTGAACAGACTACGTTACTAGCACCGAGTTTGCCTACGATATAGTCGCAAGGTATCCTAGTCGTACCACCTACCTTTACGGCATAGCGACGATCACCATTGACTATGCTGTCACTATATCCAACATCTGGAGAAACTAAGAATGAGAAAGCCCGGAAGCTCTTTAGGCGACGGGTTGGCACAGCCTGGGCGCTAGTATTCCAACCAATTGAAGCCTTCTCACCGGCAAATAGAACCCCCGTGAAGCTGCCGCCAACCGTAACTGGGTCGCTAGAGTCTGGCGAACCTGGATCTGATGGGCGCGTGATCTCGATACAAGCCTTTGCAGTGCCATTTGGGGTATTGTATTCTACGGCACCATCATACTTGAAGGTGAGCTTGGTCTTGTATTCTTTTACGGTCCGACAAGCCGTGACGGTTTTACCTTCTCCGACTGGAACGTTGACGGTATGTTTCTCGACTACGGTCTGGAACTCATTGCCACTCTCACTGTTCCAGGTTTTATTCTTGAATGCTACACTCTCCCCTGCGGTTTTGCCACCATACTTATAGGCTTCACTGAAGGCTTTATGGTCGCTGGAAAAATCGTAACCATCTTCTGGGCGGAAGATGAAGGTATGCTCAAAGGTAACTGGGACTACATCCTGATCGGTGCTGATTTTAACGCCAACATAACCATCTTCTTCGGATTCCTCGGAGAGATCGTATGGACCAGTTTGGACACTGACTTTGGCTTTGGCGTGGACTTCAGCTTTTTTGTCTTTGAGCTTTTCGCTGTAGCAAAACCAGCCGACGTTGCCCCAGTCTGTACTATCTGACCCAACGCCCGCTGCCTTAGCAATATTAAACGCCTCCGATACCTCCGCAATAGTTTTTGACTCAGGAACATTATCGATAAACGGCTGCACGTCTCCGCCTGGCACAACGGTCCACGTATGGTTAGCGGCTACACCCACCGGATCACCTGGATTGCCATTCCTGAACCATGCCGAACGATAATACCCGCCAACGTCGCCACAACCCTCAATTCCTTTTTCTACACCAGCTTCCTTATCCGGCGCTCCCGGGAAACGATAATCCGAGATAATTAATGGCGGAATCTCAATGTAATTTTCTGTTGTGGGAACCCAAATCCACCCTCCGCCATGACATCTACCAACCGTCTGCGTACCACATCGCGTAGGGTGAGTGCCACTCGGATCGCCTCCATTTCCCATGTTACCATCGGCGTAAATATTTTTTGACGATACATATAAGCATACAAGAACAGCTATAATTCCCGAGCAGATATAAATTAAGCGCTTTTTCATATCTATTGCCCCTGCAGCTGCTCTAATTGCACCTTTTGATCAAATAGTTCTTGAAGTCTCTGCATATGATAGTCAGACAGTTCGATATTATCCTCATATGAATACATGGAAGCAATTATATTATGACAGATGATTCGAACATCCAACCCTAAATCCGGATCTTCACAGAGCCCATATTCATTATTTTCATTCTCTGATTGATTTACGACTTCTTTAATCTTATTGTAGTCTCCATTAACTAGCCAATAATTTAGCTGGGATACTTTGGCCACTTTTGCTTCACTTGAATTACCATTAGCATTAATAGCATCTTGGAAGACTTCATTAGCTCCTTCGAAACTATCTTCATTCGAGGCTTTTTCATAGAGGTCTTTATGCATCGCCTCATTATCCTCACTACGCTTTTGTTCTTCTTCTGGAGTCAGTTGATCGGGGCCGGCTTCGGGTTTCGATAATAGCATAAATAAAGCTACGCATACCCCAGCTAAAACAGCAATGCCTAGGATTATTCCACAAATCACCAAGAGCCTCTTCTTTGGCTTTGCTATCTTGGGCTTAGTGAAGCCACTTGGGATATTTTGGCTGTTTGAGGTATTTGAGGTATTTGAAATGCTTGGAACATCCGAAGTAACCTGAGTAACTGCCGACCCTTTGGAATTATCGGCGTCATTTTGCGTCCCCGAAGTATTGGTGAGATTTTGCACTACGTTCCCGCCTACATTATTAGGCATACTTTGATTATTAGCCTTTGATAAAGATGAGTTTTGAGAATCCTCCGCTCCGTCCATACTATATATATGATACCATAGCTTATGTTTATTTTGAATGTTTATTTTGAACGCTTATTATGCATAGACGTAGCCTTCACACATGCCTGCAGAGTACTATCTACCCTACTTCGCGGCGCAGCGTAGGGGGTTACCGGTGCCGC
>OFGF01000787.1_pt1 | contig 24067 bp, 22 predicted proteins | sample 1521711 | NCBI WGS metagenome assembly OFGF01 (sample SAMEA3504092, study PRJEB24116) | mouse gut metagenome | biome: mouse gut; feature: mouse-associated habitat; material: faeces | place: Denmark | collected 2011 | reverse complement strand
CACAAATTCTTGGTTGAATAAATTGCTCATCAGAGAATTTATTCAACCTTCCTCCTCCGTGTCCCTATAGCGGCCGCTCCATGCCATGCATGGAGCAAAAGCCGTCAACATATTTTACACATGCAATACAAAATCATTTCTCGTAAACAGCGGGATCTGCTCGATCGGTGTCTCTACCGTCACGGTCTGTCCGCCCTCAAAGCTCTCCTTCGTCCACACATTTGTCCATTTCGCACCGGCCGGCAGATAGACTTCCTTCTCCGTCTGCCCCTTCTCCATCACCAGCGCCACCAGTACATCCGGCCCGAACATGTACTCTGTCTCATTATCCCAGCACACTTTATCTTCCGGGAAATCGTAGAACAGCGGCCGCATCACCGGGCTTCCCTTTTCATGGGCCGCCTCCATCAGACTGCGCACATAAGGCCGCATACCTTCGCGAATCTCAATATACTTTTTACAGATCTCGTATACTTCCTCACCGTAAGACCAGATCTCATTGGGTGCACCCGACACGCACTCTGCGCCGCCCGTGGTGCCGAACTGCGGCTGGTACGGCATACGGTTTCCATGCAGACGCATTACCGGGCAGAAGGTTCCATATTCAAACCAGCGCACCAGCACCTCATGGAACTCCTTATCGTAAATATTGGCTCCAAAGAAACCGCCGATGTCAGTGGTCCACCAGGGAATCCCGGCGATGCCCATATTCAGGCCGGCCGCAAACTGATTCTGCAGACTGTGGAACGTAGAGTGGATATCACCCGACCAGACAAGCGCACCGTATTTCTGGCTGCCGGCCCATGCACACCGCAGAAGATTTACGATGTTTTCCTGGCCCTGTGCCCGCATCCCCTCGAAAAAGGTCTGCGCGTACATCACCGGGTACACATTGCCGATCTGCACGTTAGGCCCCAGATGATAACGGTAATTCTCAAAATCGTACACACTGTATTCCGGCTCCGCCTCATCCAGCCAGAAGATTTTCACACCCTTGTCATAATAGTTCTTCTTCGCCTTGCCCCAGACATATTCTCTGGCCTCCGGATTGGTCGGATCATACTGAATGGTATTCCCCATATAGACATTGTCGATCCGCACACCCTTTTCCACCCTGGTGAGCAGGCCCTTCGCCTTCATCTCCTCGAAATTCTCACTCTTATAATCCACCATCGGCCAGATGGAAACCATCAACTCGATGCCCATCTCTTTCAGCTCTGCGATCATGGCATCCGGATCCGGCCAGTAGGTCTCGTCAAAACGCCAGTCACCCTGCTTCGGCCAGTGGAAGAAATCCACCACGATCACATCCACCGGAATACCTCTTCGCTTGTATTCCCGTGCCACCTCCAACAGTTCTTCCTGTGTCTGATAACGCAGCTTACACTGCCAGAATCCCAGGCCGTATTCCGGCATCATCGGCACCTTACCCGTAGCATCCGCATAGGCTTCCTCAATCTCCGCCGGCGTATCGCCCGCCGTGATCCAGTAATCCAGTTTCTTCGTAGACTGCACTTCCCATGTGGTAATGTTCTTGTTGAAGCTCACACGCCCGATCGCCGGGTTATTCCACAGGAAACCATATCCCAGAGAAGACAGTGCAAAAGGCACGCTGGCCTGAGAATTTCTATGTGCCAGTTCCAGTTCCGCACCTTTCACATTCAGGAACTTCTGCTGGTACTGCCCCATACCGTAGAGCTTCTCCTCCGGATTGGACTCAAACCGCATGGTCAGCTGATAGTCACCGCCAATAATGGGCTTAAATTCTCTCGCCTCCACCTCCAGCGAACTGCACGTATCGGCAAACATGTCCTCGCGATTACGCACATATTCTTCCAGCAGCACCTCGTCCTTCTGATTATAAAAGGTGAGCTTTCCGATGTTATTGACCACCGCCCTGATCTTTCCGTTCACGATCTGTGCCGAATATTCCCCGATCGTCACTTTTGCCTCGTTCTTCTCCGGTTTTCCGTTAAGCGCCCACAATTCCTGCGGCATCTCTGGCATCTTGGATGCACGCACGCGCAGGCTGTTATCACCCCACGGTTCCACGATCATCCGTTCCGCATCATACCGATAATACAATGCACCGTCCTTCTCCTCAAAGTACCCCAAAAGGAACTTGTTGTCCGAGCGAAAATCCCCTGTGTTTTCTTCGCCCTCTCTCTTTACAAAATCAGCCATCTTTTTTCCTCCATTCTGAGACGTTACCTGCAGATGCCCCCGGACTTCCACCCGCTTTCGACCACATTCCCCAACGGGTGTCCTGATCATTTCAATTCCGGGCCATCTCCCCGCAGACTTCTGACCAGCCTCCTGTGATTACCATTATATTTACTTTTCAGAATAATTTCCCTATCTTTCTTGACATATTTTAATGAAATCCTGACTTTACAGAAGAAACAGACGGCCGAATCTCCATCCTTCATCCGGCCGCCTGCTGCGCTTTTACAAAACGCAGACATTTTCCACTATTCCTTCACCGCTCCGGCCGTCAATCCGCCCACAATATACTTTTGCAGGAACACGAACAGCACAATGACCGGCAGCACCAGGATCGCACCATATGCCATGATACAGTTCCACTTTGTTCCCCACTTACTCTTGAACTTATAGATGTTCGCCGTCAACGGCCGCATCTCCGGCGTCACGTTGAACGTCATGGAGTAGGCCAGATCGTTCCACCCGTTCAGGAAGGAAATGACAACTACCGTAATGATACCCGTTTTGATGGCCGGGATCATGATCTTGAAGAACGACCGGAACACCCCGCATCCGTCTATCCTTGCCGCGTCATCGAGAGAGGTAGGTACGCTTTTGAAATACGGCCGCAATGTCACCACGATGAAAGGCACCGTACCCGACGCGATCGCCAGCGCCGGCCCCTGATAGGTTCCCAGAAGATGCAGCTTATTAAAGATCAGATACATCGGCGTCAGCATCAAAGACGCGGGCAGCATCTGGGTAACCAGAAAGGTCAGCATGAAGGTCTTCTGTCCCGGCACCTTGTATCGTCCCATACCGTAAGCTGCCGGTACGCCGAACACCATGGACAGCACCATCGACAATACGGCGATCACCGCACTGTTACGCAGCGAATTAAGGAACTCCCTGTCGCTTAGGTTCTTCACCCAGGGATCTATCGTAAATTCGTGAGGATAATAGGTCACGATCTTTCCGAAGGACTCCGCATCGGTCTTAAAAGACATCGCCAGAATCCAGTAGATCGGAAACAGGAAGACAACAGCAATGATCAGGGCGATAATACAGTTGATCACATTTTTCCTTCCTGATTTCGTAGCAAGCATTTTTTCCTTCTTAGCCATACTAATCATCCTCCTTTGAAATCATTCTCAAATAGAACAGGCCAATGACAAACAGACAGCAGAACAGCACCATAGCCGTCGCAGATCCCAGCGAGAACTCATACTGTGTAAATGACAGCATATAGGAATAGGTGCCAAGCACATCCGTCGCATTTAACGGTCCGCCGCTGGTCATGACAAACTGCAGATCGAAAGCCTTGAACGTGTAAATGAATCCCAGCATCAGCACTGACGCGATGGCAGACTTCATCAGCGGCAGCGTGATATAGATAAACCGCTGGAACGGATTGGCCCCGTCCACTTCCGCACTCTCGTATACATCCTGCGAGATGCCTGTCAGCCCGGAGGTGAGCAGCAGCATGTTAAAAGGAATCCCTACCCAGCAGTTGACTGCGATCACTGCCGCCATGGCCGTTTTGCCATTCAACAGCCACTCCACAGGCGCATTGATCAGACCGATCTTCATGAAAAGGTCATTGATCAGGCCGCTGGACACATCAAATATATTCTTACCAAGCATAGCCGTCACCGACATCGGCATCATATAACCGACCAGGATCATGCCGCGAATAGGTCCTGCCAGCGTGAACTTCTTAGAGAAAAACATGGCAAAGATAAAGCCGATCGTAAACTGGAATACCAGACAGCCGATCGTAAATACAAACGTATTCTTAAATACCAGCAGAAACGTCTCATCCTGGAACAGTTTAACGAAATTGCCAAAACCCACAAATACATCCGTACCCGCCTTAAAAGTCTTGACATTCACATCCCGGAATGCCAGCATCACATTGTAAACCAGTGGATACCCCAATACGATCATCATGTAAATAAAGCCTGGGAGAATAAATGTATACCCTTCTCTTCTCTTCTTGGCCGCCATGGAAAGCTTCATCGTTTCATACCCCCTTCTTTAGTTTAAAACAAGGGCCGTTGCTTGAAGCAACAGCCCCATTATCCTATACCTGATTCAGTTGGTTCCTTTATTCCGGAAGCGGTACTTTCTCCAGAATCGGATTGATCACTTCCGCCGCGCCTGCCGCCGCTTCTTCCGGTGTCTTCTCGCCCAGGATCGCAGCCTGCTCCGCCTTGTAAAGCGCCTCGGAGATGGTCGGCCATGATTCGTGAGGCCCTCTTGCTACCGAGAATTCCATGGAATCATTGAATACCTTGTATCTCTCATCTGCTGTCCAGAAATCCTTCAGGCCAACAGCATCACCGCGGACAGGAAGTTTACCTGCCACTTCACACCACTCGGCATTGTTCTCTGCTGTCTGCATAAATTTCAGGAATTCAACACATTCTGCAACATGCTCACTGCCTGCACACACACCAAAATTCTCACCGCCGATAACAGTTGCCTGTGTACCATTGTCACTCTTCGGGAATTCTGCATACTTGTACTCCCAGGTTACCGTATCCTTGAACTCACCGTCCAGATTCGCGATCTGCCATGTACCTGACTGCAGCATTGCTGCTTTGCCCGCAACCCAGGCATTCAGCGCATCACCCTGACCCCAGTTCACTACTTCCTTACTCATCCAGCCATTATTCACCAGATCAGCCAGGAATCCGAATGCGGAAGCGCCCTCTGCACTGTCAACGCTTGCAACCGTTGCGCCTGATCCATACAACCACGGAATGAACTGGAAGGTTCCTTCCTCATTACTGATACAGCACATTGCAAAGCCGTATACACCGTTATCCGGATCGGATGTCGCTTCGCAGACTTCCTTGAACTCCGCCCATGTGGTCGGCGGATTCTCGAAACCTGCTTCCTTTAACATATCCATGTTACACAGGATCGCCAGACAGTTGGAGTTGTTCGGCAGTCCGTAAAGATTTCCTTCCGAGTCCATGCAGCTGCTCATAGGACCGTCATAGAACTGATCCAGATCTTCCCAATCCGAAAGATACTCGGAAATATTCTCGAATACTCCGAGAGAAATATAAGAAGCCATATCCGGTGAATCTACCATGCCGATATCCGGAAGCTCTCCTGACACCGCACCGATGGTATACTGCTTCATCAGCTCTTCACGGGAGATAAAGGTAGGAACAATATAAATATCCGACTGCATTTCATTGTACTGTTTGCAGAGCGCATTCAAAGCCGCTGCCTCATGCTCGAAATAGTGCCATACCCTGACTTCATCACCACCGTTTGGCTCCCCGATATCCTCCGCCGATGACGCAGTTCCGTCCTCCGGTGTCTCTGTTGCCGGAATCTCTGTCTCTGCCTCGTCTGCCGCAGCATCCGAACTCTCCGCCGTGGTGTCGCTGTCTGCACTTTCTGTGCCCGACGCCCCCGTAGGACCTGATCCGCCGCAGCCGGTCAAAGTTCCCATAACCATCGCACTCATCGTCAGCGCCGCTGCAAGTTTCGCCATTTTTCTCTTCATTACTCTTTCATCCTCCTTCGTAGATTTTTACCATTTTACGTTCTCTGTCCGCAGATCTGCCGCCGCCGGGCGCAGGAACCTGCTTCCTTCGAACTTCTGTGGATACTATATATTTTACTTTTTTGAAGATTCCTAACAACTGACATTTTTTAGATAAGGGAAAATTATTAGTGGATTGTTTTAAGATAAGTGGATTTTTTTAATATGATATGTGCATATTGATGAACTACATTCGCCTTTTATAATTTTGAATATGCAAAAAGACGAAGCTCTCAACGCTTCGCCTTTCTATATTCCGTCATATTGACACCTGTTTCTTCTTTGAAACATCTGTAGAAATATTTTGGATCGGAAAATCCTACACTATAAGGGATCTGATCTTTTGGCACCGCGTCCGTGGAGATCAGAACCTTGGCTTTCTCGATACGGTACCGACGCAGGAATTTGGCATAGTTCTCGCCGATATCCCGACTGAACAGGAAAGAGAAATATTCTGCGCTGATTCCCAGATTTTCCGCCAGATCCTTCTGGGAAAGCTTTGTCGCATAGCTGCATTGAATAATATCCAATGCCTTTAAAATCAATGGATGGGCATCCGGATACTGGCTTTTTAAGTCCGTCTGACCCTTTTCCCTGCAAAATGCGGCCGTTTCCCCTTCCTGCAGACGTTTCCACACCGCCTCCACATCCTCCAGCGTCAGCGGCTTCACCAGATATTCCACAACGCCCAGCGATATGGCCTGTCTGGCCAGCTCAAATTCTTCATAGGCGCTGATGATCACAAATCTGGTCTTCACACCACCCCGCGCCTGCACCGCCTTGATCATGGAAATCCCGTCCATGATCGGCATCTTGATATCCGTAAAGACCACATCCGGCTGCAGGCAGAGGATCAGTTCGAAGGCCTTCTGCCCGTCAGAAACCTCCGCCACAACTTCACACTCCTCAGAAATAGACAGCAGCAGATTCTTTAGGCCTCTGGAAGATCTCTTTTCATCTTCCACGATAATGATTCTCATATAGCGTCTCCCCTTTCCTGCCCTGGCAGAGGAATTCTGAATGTAAATACCGTTCCTTTTCCGACTGCGGTGCTCATCTTTATACCCAGCTCTTCCCCGTAAAACATGTACATTCTTGCGACCACATTACGGATCCCGATACCGATGCTCTTCTGACTTTCGAGGGACATATCTCTCTTTCCGCCAAGAATTTCTTCAATGGCTGTCGCCTGTTCAGTCTCCATGCCGCCATTATCCTCGATTACGATCTGCAGCCAGTCGCCGAATCCTTCTCCCGTAATCCGAATCACCCCCCCCCGATTCAGTTTCGCGCCCCTTAAACCCATGCAGGATCGAGTTCTCGACGAAAGGCTGAAAGATCAGCTTGCAGCAGGGCCAGTAGTGATAGGCGTCCGGAAAACTGATCTCATAGTCAAACAATGTCTCGTACCGGTTCTTCTGCAGATACAGATATTGATCCACCCAGGCGATCTCCTGAAACATAAAGACATTCTGACTGTGTTGATCAAAAGTGTAACGCAGAATATTGGAAAGCTTCTTGATCAGAACAGAAACCTGATGACTGCCCGCCTCGATGGCCTCATAGTTGATGCACCCCAGCGTGTTGCAGATAAAATGCGCATTGATCTGAGATTCCAGCGCCTCCATTTCCGCCCGGTGCTGCTGCTTCAGCGACTGCAGCCTTTCCTCATTCTTCCGCCGGATTTCATCGTTTTTCTCTTCGATAGCGTCTGCCATGCGGTTATACTCCTCCGCCAGCTGCCAGATCTCATTCTTTCCCTCTATCCGGATCTTACATTTATAGTCTCCCCGCTCTGCAGCCTTTAAAGATTCCGAAATAGCATGGATCGGATTTAACAGCCGCCCCACCACCATAATAATGATAACAACATACACCATAAGCACCGATACATAGAACACAATACCCTTTTGATAGATATCATTCACATGCTCCTGCATCTCACGCTCGTCCATAAGCACATTGGCTGTCCAGCCAAAGTACTCCAGCGGTTTGGCAATCAGCGTCGCCTCTCCATCCTCCTTAAGAAAATCCGCCCCACTTTCATGCTTTCTGTCGTTATAATACAGGACTTCATCCTGCTCGTCCGTTATGTAGCCGTGGATATATTTTACCTTGGGCACTTCCACCGTATTCAGGAACGTGTCAAAAACCACCATGCTGTATGTGATGACCACCACATATTCCGTGTCCCGAATCCCGGTCACACCGCCTGTAAACGGATATGCCACATGAAATACCTTTCTCGCCGAATCCGGATAGGCGTGCGGATCAAGGTACGCCATATATCTGGGCAGATTCCCGTCTGCAATATTCTGAAAAACCTCAGCCGCCATATTCTTGGGAAGAATCCGGAAAATCTTCTGCAAATCCTCCTCCCTAAGCTCCTCCATTACAACTGCGATATCGGCGGCGTTTTCCTCCGACAGCTTCTGGCGGAGTCTGGTGTATTGCTTCGTCTCAAGTAATTCCTTTACTGTCTCAATAGCCTTGATTTCTTCCATAGCAATTCTCCTTTATATGTGATTTTTACGCCCCGTTCATGAGGAGGGATATCGGTACTGCTGCCCGCTATACTCTTTTTCATAAAAACCCCCTTAATTGTTTTATTTTACTACAATATTGATAATCCTGCCCGGCACATAAATCTCACGGATTACATTCCCCGTAAGCTTATCTTTAAGCGCGGCCTTGCCCCGTGCAACTGCTTCTTCCTTTGCACAGTCTTTTGGCAGAGTGACGGTTGCCTTAGTCTTGCCGTTAATTTGTACAGCAATTTCTACTTCATCGTCTTCCATTGCCTTTTTGTCATAAGACGGCCAGCCGCAATGGAATACAGAACCGCTATGCCCCATTTCCTGCCAGAGCTCTTCACTGATATGAGGCGCAAACGGAGCCAAAAGGCGTATAAATGTCTCTAACGTCTCCTTATCTACACCGCCGTTCCTTGCCATCTCAATGAATTTATTATTGTATTCCATAAAACCGGAAACTACTGTATTTAAACTAAAGCCTTCAAGCCGGGACGTAATATCGTACACCAGCTTATTGCGCAGCTTCACCAGTTCTTTTGTCTCTGTGGCATTTTTATCCTTGTTGTCCATAACAAGGTGATAAAACCTCGTAATAAAACGGTATACGCCGTCAATACCCCTGTCGTCCCATTCACTGTCCAACTCGGGCGGGCCGACAAACAGCTCATAGAGCCGCAGTGAATCACAGCCGTAATCCCTGACCAAATCATCCGGGGATACTACATTGCCTTTGGATTTGCTCATTTTAATACCGTTTTTGCCTGTAATCATGCCTTGGTTAAACAGCTTCTTAAACGGCTCGTCAAAATCCAAAACGCCAATATCATTTAAAAATTTGGTATAAAACCTCGAATACAGCAAATGCAGCACCGCATGCTCGACGCCTCCGATATACATATCTACCGGAAGGTATTTATCCGCCTTTTCACGGCTAACAAGCTCTTGGCCGTTTTTGCTGTCCACATACCGGAGGAAATACCAGGAAGAGCCTGCCCACTGCGGCATTGTGTTTGTTTCTCTTTTGGCAGGCTTGCCACATTTCGGGCAGGGTGTATTTACCCATTCTGTAATATCCGCAAGCGGGGACTCCCCAGTCCCGGTTGGCTGGTAGCTTGTTACATCCGGAAGCAAAAGGGGCAGCTTATCTTCCGGCACGGGAACAGCCCCGCAGTCCGGACAGTGCACAATCGGGATTGGCTCGCCCCAGTACCGCTGGCGGGAAAATACCCAGTCACGCAGCTTGTAATTCGTTGTTTTCTTGCCAAGGCCGCGCTTTTCTATCATTTCAGGCGCCTTTTCTTTTAATTGGGCGGACTCCATGCCATTCCAGTCACCGGAATTGATCATTGTGCCAGACGCTTCCGTATAAGCTTCTGTCATATTTTCGATTTCTTTGCCGTCCTTCGCAATAACCTGGACAATCGGAAGGCCAAATTTTTTGGCAAACTCAAAATCCCGGTCATCATGCGCAGGCACGCACATAATCGCCCCCGTTCCATAATCCGCCAATACATAATCGGAAAGCCAGATGGGGACTTTTGCCCCGTTTAACGGGTTAACAGCATAGCTTCCGGTAAATACGCCTGTCTTTTCCTTGTCCTGCAGGCGGTCAACAGAGGATTTTAAGGAAGCCTTATAAATGTAGCTTTCCACTGCTTCCCTTGTTTCGTCTGTGGCAAGCCCTTTCGCCAGCGCGTGCTCTGGTGCGAGCACCATAAACGTCGCGCCATAGAGGGTGTCTGGACGTGTTGTATAAACCGTAATGCGATCCTCTTTTCCGTCTACCGCAAAATCGACCTCTGCGCCGTGGCTTTTTCCTATCCAGTCGGTCTGCATTTTTTTGACCTTTTCTGGCCAGTCCAGTTTATCCAAATCGGAAAGCAGGCGCTCGGCGTATGCGGTTATCTTTAACATCCACTGCTTTAGGTTTTTCTTTGTCACGTCTGCGCCGCACCGCTCACATTTGCCGTTAACAACCTCTTCATTGGCAAGCCCTGTCTTACAGGACGGGCACCAGTTGATCGGCATCTCCTTTTCGTATGCCAGGCCGTGTTTAAACATCTGCACAAAAATCCATTGTGTCCATTTATAAAATTCCGGATCCGTTGTATTGACTTCCATATCCCAGTCATAGATAGCTGAGATCTCCTGAATCTGCTCTTTAATCTTAGCTACATTGTCCGCCGTCGATTTGGCTGGATGAATCCCCATTTTAATCGCGTAATTTTCTGCTGGAAGCCCAAATGCATCCCAGCCCATAGGATGGATTACATAATAATCCTGCATCAGCTTATAGCGGCTCCATACATCAGAAATCACGTATCCACGCCAATGCCCGACATGAAGCCCGTTTCCAGACGGATATGGGAACATGTCCAGGCAGTAGTATTTTTCTTTCTTTCCATCATTGATATTGATTGGGTCTGCAGCCCAGTTTTTACGCCATTTTTGTTCAATGGCCCTGTGGTTATAAGGTGTTGCCATACTATTTCCTCCTAAAGAAGATGATTTATATACATCGCACTTTTCTTGATATTTCCATTCAAATTTTATCATACAGTATGGATTTGTCAAGATAAAACCGATTCCTTTGGCAGCACCAGAATTTCATCTACCGGAGAAGCAGACGTCCCTTTTCCGTCTGTCCCTTCCAGGTACTTCTCCCCTGCTGATTCAAATAAAATATAAATCTCCCCGTCCACCAGTTCAAGCTCTTCCGAACACGGCGGCATTTCTACTTTCATCATTGGCTTGCCCGGGTTTTTATCTAAATGGGTAAGCGATTTGTAAACTTTTAAATAAGAAGATTTTCTTCTCCCGTAAGAAGCGCTGATATATATTTTTCCGTCTTCGTCAAATGCAATCCCCTGTACCTTCTCGGGTATCCGCCAGTTTCCCGCCTGTTTTAACCCGTCTGGTGTAATACGGTATGAATACACCCTGGAATAAAACAGCCTGGTATGCGTCGCTACCCATAATTTGCCATCGTGATACGCAATACACGACGGAATGTTTGATACCGAAACCTCCTCAAACCATCTAAAACAGTCCACTACCTGCCGCGGCTTTTTAGACGCTGTTTGCCGGATGACAGAGTACGGGATCCTTCCTAGCGTACCGCTGCCAGAATGGCATACCCAGACATTTTCACCGTCAAATGCCAGGCCGCCCATATGGCTGTTTTTTTTGACTCCAACCGTGGCGCAGTATTCCCCTGTCACCCGGTCAAAGACATGGATGCAGCCAAGCCCGCCGCCATAGTTGCCGCTATAGGCGCTTACTAACAGGTAATCCTCCGTCATACAGATCCCCTGTAAGCACTGGCTGGTTTCAGTGATGCGCTTTTCCACGGCATCCGTTTCCCTTGTAGAAGGCATGCCCGGGATTTTAACGTTTTTTAAAAAACGATATGCGCAGTCTTTTAATTTCTTTTGCCCTGGCCTTTTAGAAGCCGTATTCCGGTATGGGTACATCTGCACATTGTGTTCCCCATCGATGGACTTCGTCCACTTGGCATACAACATACAATCCCCGTTGCCGCGCACATCCTCTCCGGTTGCTTTGTGCCAGAAGCCACTGTCTAAATACCATCCGGCAAAATTATACCCCTCCTTAACAGGAATTGCGAGCGCAGCCTGCAAATCCTTTCGACTGGCATTTGCTGTGCCGCCCTCATCAAAAGCCCCTCCATTTAAAAAGTAACAAACCTCAAATCCGCCTGCAGATCCAAATTCCTTTATCACCCTGTTTTCCCCCGAAAAAAGGCTGGAATCCTGACTGAGCCTGTACGCCCTGTCCACATACGGATCCTGCAGCACAAAAATAACCACCAACAGCACAGCCAAACATTTTTTGTCCATACTATACGCCCCATTTCACCTAATATGGTTTTTCTGAAAAATGTGGCCCTTTCTGCCCCTCCTACAGAAAGAACCACCGTTTTTCATTCATGTAATAGTTTGCTGTTTCTTTTAAAATTTATTCTGCGCTGTCTAATTTGTTTGCCCTGGCTGCAATTTCCTTTTCCTGGATATCCGAAGGAGCCTGCTCATACCTTGCAAATTCATAGGAATAATCCCCTGCGCCTCCTGTCATAGAACGCAAATCGGTGTTGTAGCCAAACAATTCCATGCTCGGCACGTCGGCAATAATTTCCTGCTTGCCTCCCTCAATTGGGTTCATTCCAAGCACCCTGCCTCGGCGTTTGTTCAAATCGCCCATAACATCACCGGTATAGGCATCCGGCACAACTACCTTTAAGGATACGATTGGCTCTAGCAGTACCGGAGAAGCTTCTAAGAACCCCTTTTTAAAGGCCTGGCGGGAAGCCGTCTTAAATGCCATTTCGGAAGAATCAACCGGATGGTATGATCCGTCGTAAAGCACAGCTTTGACGCCGACAACCGGATATGCGGCGAGAGGCCCTTTTAATACGGCATCCTGAACGCCCTTCTCAACTGCCGGGAAGTAATTCTTCGGTACGGCGCCTCCGACTACAATCTGGTCAAATTCATATGCCTCTTCCATATTGCCGGAAGGCTCAAATGTCATCTTAACGTGCCCATACTGCCCATGGCCGCCGGACTGTTTTTTGTATTTGTATTCCACATCGGATTTTTTGCGGATGGTTTCACGGAATGCAACTTTCGGCTTTGAAAGCTCCACTTCGATCTTATATTTGCCCATCAGCTTGCTTACCACTACATCCAGATGCTGCTCTCCCATCCCATATAACAGGGTCTGGCCATTTTCACTGTCATTGACGCTCTTTAAGGTCAAATCCTCTGCCATCAGCTTCTGCAATGCCTGGGAAATCTTGTCCTCATCCCCTTTATTTTTCGCCTGGTAACGCATATAGGTATACGGTACGGGCATTTTAGCCGCTATGTAATGGATGGGGTTTGCTTTTGTAGAGAGGGAATCGGTCGTGGAAGTATTGCTTAACTTCGCCAGCGCCCCAATGTCTCCGGCATGGATTTCTTTGACTTCCTCTGCTTTATTGCCCCTTAATACATACAGCTTGCCGATCTTTTCTTCGGTACCCTTTTGGTAATTATACAGCACGTCGTCTGTCTTAAGCACTCCAGAATTGACTTTGAGCAGAGAATATTTGCCAATAAACGGATCGACAATTGTCTTAAATACATAAGCAGATTTTGCCTTGGAAAAATCGTAGTCTGCCTGGAACACTTCATTTGTCTTGGCGCTGATCCCTGCGCAGGTCTTCTTGTCCGGGCCTGGAAGATATTTCACAATATCCACCATTAACGTATACTGGCCCCTCGCCAGTATATTGGAGCCCATCATAACCGGTACGATACTTCCGTCCGCCACATTAACACGCAGCGCCTGGCGGATCTCATCCTCAGAAAACTCTTCGCCGCCGAAATAGCGTTCCATAAACTCTTCACTAGTTTCTGCAACTGCTTCCATTAGCTCTTCGCGGTAAGTCTCCAGGTTCTCCCTGGAATAATCAGGCACATCGGCTTTTTCTACCTGCCCGTTGTCCTTCCAGCGTTTTGCGCGCTGCTGCAATACATTTACATATCCTACGAACTGCCCGTTTTCACGGATCGGCAAGTGGAACGGCGCTATTTTCTTGCCGTATAAGTTCTGCAAATCTTCTATGACCTGCCGGTAGCTGGCTTCGTCAATATCCATATCAGTGACAAATACAATCCTGGGAAGCTTGTATTTTTCGCAGATTTCCCATGCTTTCTTTGTGCCCACTTCTATACCCGCTTTGCCGGATACGACAATAATCGCTGCATCGGCTACGGATGCGGCTTCCTCAACTTCACCGCAAAAATCAAAGTAGCCAGGTGCATCCAGAATATTAATTTTGGTATCTTCCCATATTATGGGGACGATTGAAGTGTTGATAGAGAAGAGACGTTTTATCTCTTCCTTGTCGTAATCACTAATGGTGTTCCCGTCGCTTACTTTGCCCATACGGGTTGTCATGCCTGCTAAATATGCCATTGCTTCTACCAGGCTGGTCTTCCCACACCCACCATGTCCGAGAAGTACCACGTTGCGAATCTTGTCTGTTGTGTAAACATTCATATAACAAATCCTCCATTCTGGTTCGTAACAGAAACTTGTCTTTTCACGATACCCTTTACATATAGTTATATTGTACTAAATTTCCAGATATATTACAACTATTTTATTGAAAAATACCAATTTCCATATTCTGAAAATTACAATGCGTCCAGTACTTCTATCTCCGCCTCCCTTTTAAACTCCTCTATCTGCAATGCATTCATCTTAGGAAGCTCTTCCAGGGAATGTATCCCAAAGCTGCGCAAAAAATCTTCCGTTGTTCCAAAAAGCATTGGCCTTCCCGGTGCGTCTAAACGCCCCAATTCACTGACAAGGCTGTATTCCACCAGTTTACTGACTGCATGATCGCAGGAAACCCCACGGATTTTTTCGATTTCTGCTTTCGTCACTGGCTGCTTATATGCAATAATGGAAAGCGTTTCTAATAGTACGTCCGTAAGGACATGTTTTTTGGGCTGCTTAGCAATCCGGATCAGGAAGTCATAAGCGCCTGGCGCCGTACACATCTGGTAGGCGCCCTCCAGCTCTATAATCCGCATCCCGCGTCCAGATTCTTCGTACTCCTGCGCCAGTTCCTCTATTAGGCATTTCGTCTGGCCTATATCTAATTCCAACGCCGCGGCTATTTTATCCAGCTCCACAGAGTCTCCCATAGTAAATAATATAGATTCTATCGCTGTCTTATATATTTTTTCTTCCATTTAAAACCTCATGCCTGCGCGGCCATGCTGGACTCAATTATAATCTCGTCAAACAGGCCCTCCTGTGTAATCCTGATTTTCCCCATTTTCATCATCTCCAAAATTGCCAAAAAACTGACAATTACTTCCATTTTACTGCTTTTCCCTTCCAAAAGGCTCTGGAAGGAAAAACGTTTGTGGGCGGCCGCATACTGTTCTAGGTATGCCATCTTTTCAGCCAAAGAAACTTCCTCTTTTTCAATCCTGCCAAAGCCCGACCTGACCTGGTCGATTTTATTTTCCTGCCTGCGTAATACCGAACGGAAAATTTCATGCAGCTTATGTAGTGTAAGCCCGGACATTAACTGCCCTAAATCTACCGGTTCTTCATATGCCATAACTTCCGGCGGCAAGGTAGGCATTTTAAATAGGATTTTTTCTGCATCCACCTGGCGGTCTTTTAATTCATAAGACATGCATTTGTACATTTTATATTCCAAAAGCTGCTGTATAAGCTCAGCCCTTGGGTCTTCCTCTTCCCCATCTTCATTTACAGCCTTAGGGAGCAGCATTTTGGATTTAATCGCAATCAATGTAGCCGCCATTACCAGAAATTCACTCATAATATTTAAATCCTGCCGCTTCATTTCCCTGATAAACTCCAGGTACTGTTCTGTAATCTCAACAATCGGGATATCGTAAATACTGACTTTATTTTTATCAAGCAAATGCAAAAGCAAATCCAACGGGCCTTCAAATGCTTCTAATTTTACCGTTAACTCCATGCACTACCTTTCCTTTTTACAGATCAGACTATAAACAAACTATATTCTAGTTGATTTTTGCCCAAAATGCAAGGCTCGGCCATAAGAAGCCCAAAAAAGGCGGATTAGAGCGTGTTACAGGTGAACAGACGGCAAAGCCGCCAAACCAAGACAGGCCTGGGAGATCTCGCTCATACTCCAACGAAACCAGTAAAAGCTTCTGTAAGTAAAATACAAATTTCGGTCATAAAATTTTAACAATCCGATTAGAATATAACAGAGAATTTGTAATAATACGGAGGTTTTATGATGCAATCCTTCCTGTCCCTTTTCTTAAGCTTACACCTGCTTCTGGGAGCTGTTTTCACCCCTTTCACCCAGTCTTTGGGCTACCACCTGCTGCCTGCGGGCGAAGAACCAGCGCGGCTTTCCACAGCGCCTGTTATGCTTCCTACAGAAGAAAAAACATCAGAAGAAAAGAGCCAAAATCCGGCACCTGCCGAAACGCCGGATCAGGCGCTTTCTTCGTCTATTACTGCTCCAAGCGCTGTTTTGATGGAGATGTCCACTGGGGCTGTCGTTTTTGAAAAGGATCCGCACGCTATCCGGCATCCGGCAAGCATAACCAAAATTATGACGCTGATTTTGATTTTTGAAGCCATAAAAAAAGGCAGCATCCATTTGGACGATAATGTAACGGTATCTGAGCATGCTTCTGGCATGGGCGGATCACAGGTATTCCTTGAAACCGGGGAAACGCAGACGGTTGAAACACTGATTAAATGTATTAGTATTGCAAGTGCAAACGATGCTTGTGTGGCCATGGCTGAATTCATCAGTGGTAGCGAGGAAGCTTTCGTTGCTGAAATGAACCAGAAGGCCAAAGACCTGGGGATGAAAAACACCACCTTCGTCAATTGCTGTGGCTTAGATGCTGACGGCCATATGACTACCGCTTACGATGTAGCTCTAATGTCGCGTGAGCTTACAGTACGCCATCCCGAAATACACAATTACTGTACCATATGGATGGACACTATGACCCATGTAACTGCAAAAGGGGAAAAAGAATTTGGCTTAACAAACACCAACAAGCTAATCCGCCAGTATGAGTATGCGACAGGCTTAAAGACAGGGTTTACAGGGATTGCCAAGTACTGTGTTTCAGCAACTGCTGAAAAAGACGGTATGAAAATGATTGCCGTTATTATGGGGGCCGAAACGATTCCATACCGTACAAAAGATGCCATTACACTTTTAAATTACGGATTTTCTAAATGTCAAATTTATACAGACCAACACAAAGAAGCCCTTCCCTCCCTTCCGGTGAAACGTGGTAAAGCGGATATGGTTGCCCTTACATTCCAAAATCCGTTTCAGTATTTAAATACTAACGGAGCAGATTTAAATACAATTGAAAAAGAACTTTCCCTGCCAGATTCGGTAGCAGCGCCGGTAAAAAAGGGTGATAAAATCGGAGAAGCCGTCTACCGGCTTGGAACAGAAAAAATCGGCTCCGTAGATATCCTCGCCGCCGAGAATATTACAGAAGCCGTTTTTTCAGATTATTTGATGGACATTTTCATGCGGTACTTTGCATAAAAAAGATTATTTTACCGAAACAAATTTATGTGTCCGTTCAGCTTCCGCCCTGGTTTTTCTATACCAGTAGTAGTCGCCCTGCCCTTTTCCATAATTTTGAATTTCCACATCCACGTCGTAATAGTATGTAACACCGCCTACAACAGCATAATTCCAGGAATGCGGCGGCTTTGTCCCGTTTCGGTTCAAGTAATAGCCGCTGCAGATACCTGCTTCAACACCCACATGGTTGCATAAAATCTTAAAAATGGCTGCATTGTCTGTACAAACCCCTAATCTTCGTTCCATGCACCATTTACGGCGGATCATATCGTAATCATAACTATATGTCAGCTCCCCGCTTGCCATAAGATTATCCGTTTTTTTGCGATAGGCTTTGATTTTCTTTTTGGAGGAAGCCAAATTAAAATAAGTTTGATACGCACCACTTCCATTATAATGCACATGCTTTTGGTTGACAGTCATCCAGTGGTAAATGCGCTTTACTTTTTCATCATCGCTCAAAGAGTCCTTTATTTTGGCCTCTTTGCAGATCTGCTCTGCCATATAGTCAACTTCTGCATCCCCTGTCAGCATAGGGATGCCTTTGATGTTGTCTTGGGAAGTTATTTTAAAGGATATACTTTTCGTGGAAACCGGCAGGGACGGATCCTGGGGAATGACGCAGACTTCTATAGTATACTTCCCTTTTTTGGCATATTTTTTATAGGATGCTTTTGCCTTGTTCTTTTTGCCAGGCTTTCCATTCCATTTGTACTCTATGTACCCACCTAGGCTGGCCTTGTATTTTTTTTGGAAAATATATTTTCCTTTGTTGTTATAAATCCGAATGCGTATTGTGGCAGCAGCCCCGTTGGTATTTACTTGGGCTTTTATCTGCATAGATTTCCCTTTGCCTGGGCAAAAACCCGCCTTGCCTGGAACAACGGTAAGGGCTTCTACCATTCCACCCTCTTGTGCACATGCAGGCTGTGGCAGCAACAGGCTTATGGCAAAGCAGAATAAAAACATCATTAAAATTTGGGAAATGGGGTATTTTTTCATAAAAAAGTTTTCCTCCTTTTGTATTTCGGTTACATTAATGGCGCAAACAGGCGAAGTACACTTTGTACGGCACGGATAGCAATATTTCTGTTTTTACAAAATTCCAAAGATATTTCGTTCGATCTGCTAATGGTGTCTAACGCATCCTGTTTGATCTGCATTACGGCCTGGGAACGGTACATAAAAACACCGCATTCAAAATGCAGGTACAAGCTTCTGTAGTCTAAGTTTACTGTACCGACTGTAGCTACTTTATCGTCGCAGACAAAACACTTTGCATGGATAAAGCCCGGTGTATACTGGTAAATCCGTACACCATTCTGGATTAGCTGTTCGTAGTAAGACTGGGTCAAAAGAAATACTAATTTTTTGTCTGGAATATCCGGAGTGACAATCCTGACATCAATTCCACATTTTGCAGCGTTTTGTAGCGCAATTGTCATTTCATTATCCACTATCAGATATGGTGTAAAAATATAGACATACTTCTTGGCGTGGTTGATGATATTTAAATAAATATTTTCTCCAACATTTTCGTGATCTAACGGAGTATCGGAATATGGCTGCACATAACCGTCCGCTGGATTAAGCTTTTTGTTGTAAATCTGAGGCAGATAGTCCAGATAATCTTCTGATGTTTCTTTAATGTAATTCCACATTTCCAAAAACATAGTCGTTAAACTCCAGACCGCTTCGCCTTTGACTTCTATTCCAGCATCTTTCCAGTAGCCGAACCTCACTTTTTCGTTGATATATTCATCGGCAATATTAATCCCACCGGTAAACCCGACCTGACCGTCTACTACTAGGATTTTGCGGTGATCCCGGTTATTTAAAATGATAGATAAAATCGGCCGAAATGGATTAAATACCGCATATTCCACACCGATTGTACGAAGCGTTTCCCCAAAATCCTTAGGCAGTGTTTTAATACAGCCAAAATCGTCGTAAATTAAGCGTACGCACACGCCTTTTTTTACTTTTTCTTTTAAAATAGAAAGGATCTTCTGCAGCATCTTCCCATCTTCAATAATAAAATACTCAAGAAAGATAAATTTTTCTGCACGCCGCATAGATTCTAGCATATCCTCGAACATAATTTCCCCGCAAGGATAATATTTTGTCTTGGAATTTTTATATAGCGGAAACTGCGCCCAGTCACGGATATATTTTGACTGCTGCGCCACGCCAGGGTCAGCGGCTTTTAAGCCTTCTATTGCGTCAACGTCTGTTTTCAGGCACGCTGATACTTCCCGGTGCACGGCGTCCATGCGCTTCTGTGTCTTCTTTGTAAGCTCGGATCGTCCAAACGCCGCATACAATGTAATACCCAATAGCGGCATTGCAAGAATGGTAAAAGTCCATACCAGTTTGTAGTAGGGGTTGCTCCAGTTATTGATCACCGTCAATGCAACGATATAGGAAAGGACGCGGATTCCAAAATCGACAAATGTAAAACGAATGCTGAAATCATACAGCGTAAAAAATATCCAGGAAAACTGCAGAATAATTGCGAGCGCCACCATAAATACCCGGTTAAATAAGATGCTGCCAATCCGTTTCATAGATGCCTCCTAATGCTTTGTCCACGTCATTTGAATTCTATTCTACAACAAACGGTCTAAATATACAACACCCCAATATCCCCTTTCTTTTGCTTCTGCAATCCGTACCGTACGCTCATATAACCGTAATTTTACTTGCGCTGGCGTCATGTCCGGATATTTTTGCAAAAGCAAGGCCACAGCCCCTGCAATGACCGGAGCAGACATGGACGTACCACTTTTTGATTCATAGCCGTTCCCGCGCGCCGAACAGCTTCTGATCGCCGTACCAGGAGCTAAAATTTCTGGCTTTACAACACAGCATTCCGTAGGCCCCCTGCCGCTATATCCATTTTTTAAGCCCCTGCCATGTTTGGCATAATCATCGATACTGCCTACCGTAATGATACTTTTACACTGGCCTGGGACTGTGACGCTGTTTTTTCCGGGGCCGTTGTTGCCTGCTGCCGCTATAACGACAATCCCATGGTTCCAAGCTTTTTCTACTGCTGCAATCAGGTTTTCTTTTTCTTCTTCGTCCGCCGAAGGCAGCATCCCAACTGAAATATTTAGGATGCGGATATTGTATTCTTTCTGGTTTTCAAGAATATAGTCAATTGCCTTTAAAACCTGAGATGTATTGCCGTTTCCTTTACGGTCTAATACTTTTGCCACAAATAGGCCTGCTTCCGGCGCAATTCCGGCGTATACCCCCCTGCCTGCCCTTCCGCTCCCCGCAATGATGCCCGCTACATGTGTGCCGTGGCCATTGTCATCATAAGTCCGCACCCTGTTTTGTGTGAAGTCTTTAAATTTCAATATGCGGGTGTCAAAATCCATATGGGGGACAATTCCGGTATCCATCACGGCAACCGTAACCCCGCGCCCGGTGATCCCTCTCTGGTGCGCCTCATCAGCCCGTAATTTTTTCCGAACCTGATCCATTGCAAAACCCTTTTTCTTTTATTTTATGCGGATGGGGCGGGGGAGTTCCAAAGCGCCCATCGAGCGTGTTTAAAAAATTCTATTCGGCAGATGTACGCTTCATTTAGCATCTAAGGGGTATGGTATGCCAAATAAGGGAGTCATAGCGGCTATGTTGACTGAATTTATGCAGATTAAATTGCTAATGTTTAATCTGATGGTGTAAATGCTGCGCTAAGCAGGGCGTGCAGATGGTAGGAATGATTTGGGGCACGCTCTAATTCAAGTGTAGCATATGCCCATTGTTTTTCAGGTAATCTAAAAATGCAGTACATCCTTTTAAAATATCTGCGTATGTTATGTCAAAATTCCCAGTATACCATGGATCAGCAATATCTCTGCCAGAACCTGTAAAATGTAAAAGCTTATATATTTTTTTATCCCTGTCTCCGCCTGCAATTTTTATCATATTGCGGATATTGGCTGTATCCATGCCAATAAGATAGGCATATTCCTCATAGTCTGCTTTTGTCATCTGGACTGCATGGTGTGGAACAACGGGGATACCAACCTGTTTTAATTTGTTTACAGTACCATAATGGGGCGGATTGCCAATTTCATCGCGGCTGGTGGCGGCGGATGAAATGTAAAACAGGTCTGAAATGTTTTGTTGGGTTACTAAATGCGTCATAACGCTTTCACACATGGTGCTGCGGCAGATGTTGCCGTGGCAGACGAAAAGTATTTTTATCATAATTTTTCCCTTTCTCAAAATGCCCAGAAGTGCCGTGTTTTGGCACGTTTTGCGGGCTTATATTTTTTAGTTTTATCACCCCTGTTGTACTACACTTTTTGCAAAATAGGGCAAATCGTAGCAAATCACATCCCTCATTCGTAGTCTTTCCGTAGTCGGACAGGGGGTGCAAAACTACTCCGATTTTTGGGATAGGGGGGGTGCATTTTAGGTTTAGGGGTGTGCATCTTTTAACGATACGGATGCAATAACGCTTTCCTTATTATAGCAGAAGTCATCTGTTCATACCACCACATTTTCAATACTATTCCATATCACACAAATGGAAAACGCCCTGCCGAAGCAGAGCGCCTTCCTATCATTTCCTCAATTAAATTGCCCGGAACATTTTCTGCGACACGGGGGTTTCCCCTTTTGTCTTACCCAGCTCCTTCCTCGCATTTTCCAATTCTTCCATCCGTTTCAGTTCGCCCTCTGCATCCTCCAGTCCAAGATGTGTATATGTGTTCAGCGTGACGCCAATATCGCTGTGTCCCATTAGGTATTGTAATGTTTTCGGATTCATCCCCGCTTTTGCCATATTGCTGCAATAGGTATGCCTGCAGACATGGGGCGTGATCTTCGGCATCTGCACCCGGTAAATCTCATTGTAGCGGTTCAGCATATGTTTGAAACGGTGTTCCCAATGCATCGCCACTTCCGGGTAGCCGTTCTTATCTGTAAAAAGGAACCCTCCATACCCGTCTATGATACGCTCATGCTTCGGCGTCTCCCTGTCCTCAATGATTGCCCAGAAGCACTGCGCCACATCATCCGTCATCGGCAGTTTCCTGGTTCCCGCATTGGTCTTGGTGCTTTCAATGATGTACTCCATTCTTGAGGAGCGCTGCAGTTGGTGGTCGATATTTATAATCCTGTTTTCCAGGTCGATGTCTGAAAGCGTCAGGCCGCAGAATTCCGAAATCCTCATGCCTGTATGGAACAGGATATAGGCCACCTCATAATACTTGCAGTACACTGCATCATCATGGACGAATTTCAGGAATTTCCTCATCTGGTCTTTTGTGACTGCTTCGCGCGTTACACTGTCGTTTACCACCACTCCGGCAAGTTCAAACCCGAAAGGGTTTTTATTCAGCACGTCATCATCCACCGCCATCTGGAAAGCGGGACGCAGCACTCCCCGAACCGTTTTGATGGTACTGTAGCCTTTTTTATCCTCCTGTTGCAGCTTGATCAGGAACAGTTTTGCATCGGATGTCTTTATTTTGGAGATCTTAAGATCGCCAAACGCCTGCTTCTTCAGCAGGTTTTTCACAAAACCATAATTATTCTTCGTATTATTTTTTGCTCCCGTTTTAGTGGAAAGGTACCTCTCCACCAATTCGTTGACTGTTATGTTCTTTCCCAACGGGTCCAATTGGTTGTCTAGGTCATACCCTATCAGTTTTTCTTTTTCTCTTAAAGAAAGGTCTGGCTTTGTCCCTACTGGCTGCGGATCGGTAGGCTCCAGCCTCCAGCTATACACAAAATGCGGTTTCCCGTTTATGTGGTATTTAAACTGGTATTTCCCGTTTGCACGGATGGATTCTCCCCTGCGGAGAACCCTGTGTTTGGAATCACGTCTCATCCCTGGCTTTCCTGACATTTTGGTTCCCTCCTCCTTATTTCCGGATGCCCCGCCAGATACTTCACAAATTCTGAACGGAGAATAAGTCTCCGTCCATTAAAGTAAAAGGCAACAAAAGGCAGTCCTTCTTCTTTCAGCAATGCATAAAATTTTCTGCGGCTCAACTTGAAATGTTCTACTGCCTCCTGGACGGTCAGAACATCTTTGTCCTGCAACTGTGGTTTCATCCTCTTAACCTCCAATCCGTATTTCTGCCCCTTCCGAGGTCATAACATATATCACTCTAAAGCCGGTAAATAGCAACTACTTTTGGCAGATAAAAACTATTTATATCTCCGAGGAATCATCAATGAATTTTTCAAATTTGGGGCGGATGATCAGATACTTGTTTCCGCAAAATACAGAAAACCTGCCCGTGTTTTCCTCTGCCATCCTCCGCATTTTTTTAATCCCGATATTAAAATAGGCTGCCGCCTCTTTGATGGTAAGCGTATATTTCTCGCATACCGGCACAAGGCCACCCTTTGCAGTCACTATATTTTCTGCTTCACTTTTTTTATTCTGCATTCCGCCCACCTCCGAATCTGTCTTTGATATAACACTCATGGGAACAATATTTCCTGCCTTCATTGCCATAGGCCGTGAACGGCTTTTTGCAGCAGGCGCACACGAATTCATAATTTGCCTTCCGTTCTATCTGGTCCGGGTGGCTGTTCCACCACTTATTGCGGCATTTATCGGAACAGAACTTCTTGGCT
>OFGF01000781.1_pt1 | contig 24149 bp, 19 predicted proteins | sample 1521711 | NCBI WGS metagenome assembly OFGF01 (sample SAMEA3504092, study PRJEB24116) | mouse gut metagenome | biome: mouse gut; feature: mouse-associated habitat; material: faeces | place: Denmark | collected 2011 | reverse complement strand
CTCTGCCGGCGCCTGGCAGAGTATCCACGCCTGCCAGACCTATATCCGTGACCGGGAGCTGGCAGCCGGCAGAATACAAAATGCCCTGGTCCGGGAAGGCATGCTTCTCACTTCCATGGCTGCATGGTATGCCCAAAGCCGCCGGTTCCATAACCAGGACTGCAGGGAATATCTGGAGCAGCTGGCCCGGGGGGAATGCCGCTGGATACATTTTTCCCGGGTGGCATTCACCGCAAGACTCAGTTTCTTTCTCTCCCGCCGTATCCCGCCGCTCTACCGGCTTGTCCATGTCCTATGGTTGTGGCTGGAAAAACTATCTGGTTGAAAGCTTCCGGTAATCTATTTTTTGTGTAATATTTTTCGGTAGACAGGATATATTTTTTCTTTCACCCAGTCGTTCACAAAAAAATGCCATATGAATTCCTTTAGGGCCATACTTACCTGCCCTTCTCCATATTTGTTCAGGCTGCGCATGGCGGCAAACGCAGGCCTGATATGACCGTATTTTATCGAAATCTGATAGCGCCGCCTCTCCTTCCAGCAGATAATCCGGTCTTGGGAGGCCTGGTCCTCCATGCGGCAGATTCGGGCAATATCGTCCACCAGCGCTTCATAGTCCCGGTATTTCTTTTCTTCTTCGTCCCGCGTCAGCTTCCTTCTGGAATGGCTCCCTTCCCGCTTGGCCACTCCATAGAGTTCCTCCGGAATGGTCGGACATTTATGATAAAACAGAAACGGCAGAAGCATCTGGAAATTCTGGCCCACGTCATATTCCGGGATCTGCCTCTCCCGGTAGATTTCAAAAAACTTCCGGGTTTTCAGCATATAGCAGCCACAGCACACAAAAGTCCTGGCCTCCAGAATCTCCCAGAACAAATCTTTTTGGGACAAATCTCCCTGCCGCTCGTCCCTCTGATTGCTTACCTCCCCGGTGGCGGCATCAAAATAATAAGCCAGCGACCTGACACAGCTATATTCCGGATGTCCCTGCAGAAAATCCACTCTTTTTTTCACGGACTCCGGTTCCAGCACATCATCACTGTCAGGCCAGATCAGGTATTCTCCCGTCACATAGGGCAATCCCCTGTTGATTGCGGCAGAAGCATTCCTGTGTTCTCCCCGGACAATGCGGTAGCCATACCCCCTGGCGGCAAATTTTTCCCGATAGCTCTCTGCCACAGCCAGCGTCCCATCTGTCGAACCATCGTCTGACAAAATCAGTTCCATTCGGGAATAAGTCTGGCGCAGAACGGAGTCCAGCATCCCGGACAAGTGAAGCGCCCCATTGTAGACCGGAGTGACAACGGAGACCAATCCAGTCTGAAATACACAGTCTTTCCGGCTCATATGTCAATTCACCTCATTTATATTTTTCGGCTGAAATCCTTCATTCTTTACGGATACAGTCTTCCTTTATCAATACTCTGTCTTCTTTTTCACTCCCGGCTTTCCTCCCTGCCGCCATGCTGCCCGGTGACATTTTCAAGGAGAAAGGCTTTTGCTTCCCGGACTTTTTCCTCCGTCTTTCTCTCCACGTCCTTCCAGTCCACAAACGCATCAATATCGGCGCCATGTCCGCATAATCGGTCCCCGAGACCGTGAATCTGCAGAATATTCCGGATCCTGGTCCCTCTGCTGCTATGTACAAAAGCCAGAAATTTTTTCCGGAAAATGATGGAAAACGCAACCACATGAAACGAATTGGATACCACATAATCCGCTTCATCAATATAGCCCAGGAATTCTGCCGGGCCCGCCGTAAAATCCACTTCAAATCCGGCTTCTGCCGTCAGCCAGCTCGTGCACAGTTCTATGACCGCCAGTCCCTTCTCACGGGACAGCTTTTGGACATATTCTGCTAAATCCCGGTTTCTCTCCGTGATATAAACCAGAATATAATGTTTCCTCCCCGGCTTTTTTTCTATCTTCCGGAAAGCGTCTCTTCCCGGGAGAAATACCGGATCCAGAACAGCCGTCACATCTCTTTCATAAAATCTTTTCAGATATGGGATTGCCGCCTCTTCCCGCAGGGAAACCACATCCAGGTATTGTATCAGGCGTGAAAACTCTTCGTCATACCGGGATCCAAGCCCTGTGCCGCCCATACTCGCCCCATACGCAATAACCCTTTTCTTTTTCCTGTTCCGGAAAGCGCCAAAATAAACCTCCCGCAGTCCGCAGGTAATTTCAGGGTTCCAGATTTGGTCACTGCCCACGATATAATACGTATACGGAAGATATTTCATCCCTCCCGGAAACAATATCTTATGCCGCTTCCTGTCAATCAGGTAATTTTCTCTGAACTTTCTCATATGGAAGCGCCGTTTCCGGAAAATCCCCCATCTCTCCAGATTTGTCTTCATTCCTCCCAAAGCATCCCGGAGAATCCATCCGTACCATTTTCTCCCTGTTTTATCCTCCCGGGGCGTATAGGGAATGAACCAGTGCCTTCCCGTCATGAAAAAAGGTTCATAACGGATCACTTCCGCCTGCATCCCCTTGTCACACAAATATTTTTTTAGTCCATACGCCTGAAGCATGGCGCCGAAATTATCCGCGCAGTGAAATGTCAGGATTCCTATATCCGCATTATTTTCTTCCATTCCGAATGGCCTCCTTCCATTTCCACAGTCTGATATCCATGCGGTCCAGCAGAACGGATACCGGATAACACACAAAACAGCAGCCCAACAGAAATCTTCTGCTGAACCCAAGCGACCGGTATAGGGGGCTTTTTCTCTCCCCGGCAGCAATTTCCCTTAATTCTTCACAGCCCTTTTCGTCTCTTTGCTTTCTGCAGTTTGCATATTGCTGTCTGATCCGGGCTATTAAGCGCTCTTCCCATCTCAGCGCAAACCTATAGTCCCCCTCCTGATACTCACTGTCTCTTATCATCATGTGGCATACAAAACATTGCCCGTGCAAACATCTGTTCGCAACATGACTTGCACTTTCCGGATCCATACGGTAATAGTACCAGGCGCAGGGGGAGTATGCCGTCCGCAGCTGCTTACGGAACATCCGGTACATAAATAAGGTATCCTCCCCAATGGCCAGGCCTTCCTCAAATCTTAACTTCCCGATACAGGCTCTGCTGATCAGTCCGCAGATCCCCGACAATTCTTTGGTATAGGTTATATGAAACCATTCCTCTGCCCCGGCGCCTTCCGCGGTGAGCCAGCCGGGTCTCTCATCCTCCGCCGATACGCTGTCCATCGTGTCCTCCAGCAGAAGGCTGTCCATTCTGGCGCAATCACAAAAGACCATCCGGGCCCGCTGTGTCTGCACCTGCCCCATCATCTCCTCCAGCAGAAGCGGATGAATTGCGTCATCACTGTCCAGGAAAAAAATATATTCTCCTGAGGCAATATCCAGCCCGTAATTCCGCGCCCGGGAAACACCGCCGTTTTCCTGTCTGTAAAGCCGGACACGGCTGTCTGCCAGGCTGAATTGTCTGCAGATCCCGGGACTGCCGTCAGTGGACCCGTCATCTATCACCAGAATTTCCAGATTCCGGTAGGTCTGCCCGATTACAGACCGAATACACTGCCTGATGTAAGATTCCGCATTGTACATGGGAATGATCACTGATATCTTACACATAAAAATTTCCTCTCCTGTCTGCACCCCTGGTTCTCCCCCCATTATTTCACCCGCAGAATTTTCCTGTCCTCAATCTTATATATCACATCGCATTCGCTGGCCAGACTCATATGATGCGTCACCATAAGCAGGGTTTTGTTTCCTCTGATATGCCGGATGGAATCAATGACGGCCTTTTCCGTCTCCATGTCCAGGGCTGCGGTGGCCTCATCCATAACCAGAATACTGAAATCCTTATAAAGTGCCCTTGCCAGGGCAATCCTCTGGCGCTGTCCTCCCGAGACCACGGTTCCGCTCTCGCCAATCACGGTATGGACGCCATGTGGCATTTTTACCACATCTTCCCAGATCTGGGCGCATTTCAGGCATTCCATCACACGTTCATCATCAATTCCCGCCTCCTCCTCAAAAAAGGCCACATTATTCCGGACTGTCTCCCCGTTCAGAAACACCGTCTGGGGAATATAGCTCACCAGTCCCCCCATATCCGCCCTGCAGGGGCCATCCCCATCCCTGCCGGTTACAATATCATAATCATCAAAAAATACATGGCCTTCCCAGGGCTTCAGCAATCCCAGCAGCAGGTCCACAAAAGTAGTTTTTCCCGCTCCCGATGCCCCGATAACGGCAATGGAACAGCCGGGCGGAATATCTACGGATACGTCTTCAAATATTTTCATGTTCTCCCGGTACCCAAAAGTCAGGTTCCGGACGGAAATACCCTTTTGAAAGGTAAGGTTCTTCAGACGCAGACTTTCTTTTCGCCTTTCCGCCGCCCTGATCTCCTCATACCTTGCCACACATTCCTTCAACGCGGCGTAAGGTTTCCGGGCAAATTCTATATTGTGCAGTCCCAGTATGACATTGTATGCCATGGGCAGCATTCTGGCCAGGGCCGTAATATATACTGTCACCGGGGCCAGAACCGCCGTCAGGTCTGACCGGAACAACAGGATGACCGCAAGAATCATAAACAGTGCTGCCATAACAGAATTCTGCAGGATAATGCTGATACTGCTGCTTTTATATTTAAACTCCCCCTGTATTTTCGCATACTTCCGGCTGGCTTCCCTGTATTTTTCCAGGACAAAGGAAGCCCTGTCGTCTATCTTCATCTCCTTGAAAGAACCATACGCAATGGATATCCGTGAATTTGCCCTGATAGAATACTCCCGGCTCTTTTCCCCATAAGCCGTCATCCTTGCCCGTGTGCGGGAATAAATCCACCACATGAGCACTGCCAGCGCAGCACTGCTTCCTGCCCCCGCCCATTTTGAAACATAAACAAGAATGAGGGCATATCCCGCCAGAGTGATGCCATTCACGAATACACTGATACAGCCCTCAATAATCTGAATGCAGCCTGTGGTGTCCTGGCGCACCATGGTCATGGCCTGCATGGCACTCTTTCCATTGTGTTCCGTCAAATCCTCCCTGACCAGTGTCTCATAGATTTTCATGGACAGCTTCTGTGCGCCGTCATAGACAAGACGGCTGGAAACTTTGTTTTTATACAGTTCGAAAACGCATTTCAGGAAAGAAAGCCCTGTCATACATATTGTGACGGCAACCAGCCCCTCCGAGGCCTGATTTTCACGGACAGCCCTGTTGATAATATAAATCAGCACCGAAAAACTGAAAATATCCACAACCGGGCTGACCAGACTGAGGACAGTGTATACTTTGCATATTTTTCTTTCTTCCGGTTCCAGTATCCCGGTCAGATAACGAAACATTTCCAGCATAGCCGCGTCCTCCGATTCCTTTTCAGGCATGATTCAAAAAATCCACATAATCAAAATCGTCCAGATAGCGCCGCTTCCGGAACTGATTTTTATAGGAAATCAGCACCCCCAGCTCCTCTTTCTCCTCGAATCCCCTGATGTAATAAGCAGACGAAAATTCCGGATATTCCACATGGGTAAAAATCACTTTATTTTTATAAGGCAGACAGTCAAAGCGACGGATGGTTTCGTAGGTACAGCCATCCTTTTCGGTTCCCACAAGAAACAGATTATCCCAGTTAATCCGTTTTTTTCTTTCCTCCCATTTCCGGACCCCTTCCTCAAAACTGTCGTAATGAATAAAATTGATTCTCAGCGCTCCCAAAAGTCCTGCCGGGCAGGTTCCCGCCGGTGTCTCAATTTTCTCAAATTGCTGTTCCATGTACCAGGGCAGGTTCTCTGCCATCTCAACAAAATCGTTCATATCCATGGCAATATTGACTGTAGGAGATAAAAACGGAAGATTCATGTCATAATACATGAAACATCCGTTGCAGTTGGATGCGATAATCGTGAAATCCCGATTCTTCAGTCGGTGTCTTCTGCGCAGTTTATATATTTTCCATTCTATGTCTTTCACTCTGTTTAACATATGATGTCCCCCTGTTTTTCCATGATTCCGGCACTTTTATTTTCGTCTGAACCTTCCCGCATATTCCATACAGGATGCCAGTCCCCCAAACAATGACAAAAATACGGAGAAGGGCAGAATCCGATACGCGGCCATGTACAGCCCTCTCCTTTTTGCCCTGGCAGTGGGAGTCTGCAGTCTTGGCTGAAGAATCTCCTCCCTTTTGCAGGCAAACCAGGATAGTTCATCCTTTATCTCTCCCCAGACCGCCTCCGCCTTCTTTGTGTGAAGAATCACCACGGAAGTCCCAAAGCCATCGTCCATATCCGGTCTCACTTTCCCGATTCCCCAGAAATCACCTATGGTAAAATCGCTTTCCCTGTCCGTGGTACAGTATCTGCAGGTATGGCAGGAGGGCCGCAGCATGTAATTCCCAAAATACATCCTGCAATAGATATCCCTGTCCAAAGGGTCCGTATATTCCGCTCCGGCAACGGTATAGGCCCGGCAATGGCCGTTATCTTTTTTTCTCTTGTCCCGGAACGAAAAATCCGTCATTTTTCCTTTGTGCTTCCGTTCCAGATATCTCACATAGGAATGCCAGATACCCGGGGATGGGACCCCATAGCAGATCAGGTCAGCCAGAAGCAGGTTCGGATAAGGTCTGTTTAAAAAAAGCTTCAGGGCATGTGTCTGGCAGGGTGTTCCGCAGAACAGTACCCGGCGTCCCTCCTTCAGCTGTCCTTCCACGCTGCGGTACATACCGTCCAGAGTGCTTTGGACATATTTTGTTTTCTTGATTTTATCCAGCTCTTCCATGCTCCGGGCTTCCCTGTGTACCACCCTCATCTCCTCATCATAGGCGGCTCCGCAGACGATTCCCTGATGCCGGAGCACATATTCTGCCAGAATCGGGAATATCCCTCCGGAAGAACTGGCATACCGGATCTGCCGGTCCCTGGCCTGTACGCCATAATAATGTCTGGCTGAAGCCAAATCCCCGCTTCCTGGAAAAGGTCCGGCTTCCGAAAATTTTTTTATAGGGCATACCTGTTCGCACCGTCCGCAGTTCAGACACTTATCCGGGTCGGCCTCCGGATAGCAGAATCCTTCCCCGTCCGGCGTCATGGCAATTGCACGGACCGGGCAGACATCGGCGCAGGCCCCGCAGCCGCAGCATTCTTTTTTCTCCGAATATAAGTCCATACCCCTCCCCTTCCTGCCCTCTAATTGTACCGCCTGTTTTCTAAAGAACCGCCTTTAATATCTGGTTCCAGCTATTTACGATATTCTCCAGACGGAATTTATCTATCTGGGAGTGCGCATGTTTTGTGAACTCGGCGCGCAAGTCTTCGTCGTAAATAAGCAGTTTGAGCTTTTCTGCCATCTCTTCACAATCGAAAGGGGGTATCAGGTATCCGTTTATTCCGTCTTCAATGATTTCCTTAGGTCCTGTCTGGATATCAAAGCTGACACTGGGAATGCAGAGTGCTTTTGCTTCCAGCAGACACATGGGAAGCCCTTCCGACCGGGAAGTCATTACATAGATCTGGGATTTTTCCAGATAAGCATTCACGTCCTCCGTCCGCCCGGTCAAAATCATCCGTCCGGTCAGCTGATGTTTCTCAATGAACTTCTCCAGGAAAACAGATTCTTCCCCGGAACCTACCACCAGCCATTTCCAGTCCGGACACTGCTCCAAAACCCGCAGGGCCACTTCCGTCAGATAATCCGTTCCCTTTCTCCTAATCAGATGTCCCACCGTAATCAGCCACTTTTCCTTTTTGACATCAGGACGGCGGGCAGCCTCCTGGATGGGATTGTGAATCGTACATATGTTTTGATTCCGTCCCGTTTTCTTCATATATGTTTCTCTGTCTTCTTCTGTCAGTGTGACGATATAATCCGAACGCCGGACAGAGTACCTTAAGATCTGGCGTCTGTACCATGATCTCATTTCATACTTATAGTTAAAATGCTCCCATGAAATGATTTTTACATCCAGCTTCCGGACTGCCGGTATGGAAAGCACGTCAAGCACAATGTCTATGTCGATGAGCACGTCAATTTTCTGCTCTTCCACAAAGCGGCGGAGCTTTGGGATGATCTTGAGATATCCCGGGCCGGGCGTTATCCATCTGTCCCCAAGCGCATAATGTTTTATGTCGCTGTGGAGTTCAAAGAAAAGCGCCCCTGACTGTTCCACCAGGCTTAAAACCAGGATGCGGTACTTTCCCTGCCCGGCAAGGGCATTCGCAATCATGGTAGAAACCTTTTCCGTTCCGCCGCCTCTGGTAATATCGCCCGAAAAAAAACAGATATTTGTCATATTGATTGATCTCCATAATACCTGCCATGCCATTTTGCATATTGGCAGGCCCCTATACCCCTCCTGGAACCGTCTGTACCTATAAGCGGATAAATCCTTTCACCATGCGGACAATGCTCCGCAGACGCCAGCTTTTCATAAAAAGAAGCAGATTGACGATGCTGGGCAGAATAACACAGGCCAATATTGCCAGTATCAGTCGGGCAAAACTTCTCCCGTCATATATTCTGCCCACCACATGGAAAACGCCTATGGTTTCCATCGTTATCAGGACACCATACTGCACCATGTCCCCAATGTATTCCGCGCTGTTTTTCTGCAGATAATACCGGAAAAAGAAATATATCCTGCAGACAATCTGGGTTATGTAGGAGACTGACGTTCCCAGAAGAACCCCCGCTATCCCCATTGGCTTTACCAAAAGCAGGGAAGTCGCCAGGTTCGCCGCGGCATACAAAACCGAAATATTACGTTCTTTTTCAAACATGCCGCCTGCCAGCATCATCATGGATGTGGGAAGGCTCATGAGAAACAGACAAAAGTTGATCACACACAGCACCACAATCCCCGTACTGAGCCGATATTCTTCCGACAGCCAGAAGTCTGTGACAAACCGTGTGGTCAGTGACATCAGGCCGGCCGCACAGAACGCGGCCATCAGGAAAAAGAGAAAAGTGACCTGTCTGAGCACCTGGTAATCCTTTTCCTTATTCCCTTCCGTGAACATATTGCCGATGATGGGCTGGAAGGTATCGGATATGGCCAGCATGATATTCATGACGGACTGCATGATCATACTGTAGTTGACATACCGCCCCACCACGGCCACACTGATAAAACCGGAAATGATCAGACTGTCCGTGGATACCAGAAGCTTGGAGGAAAGTCTGGAAATAAACACATTTCTGACGTCGCCCAAAAGCCTTCTGGTGATGGACTTCTCCACCGGCACCTGCCTGTTCTTTTTCAGAAAAGAATATTTTTTATTTACATATATGTTAATCCATATATTGATTATCGCTTCTATGACGATATTCAGCGAAAGCGCCAGCACATAATGTTGCCAGACTTTCAAAATCACAATCATCATCCCATAGTTCAGAAGGTTCATAACCGTAGAGGCGATGCTGACAATATATTCTTTCTGATCCGCAATCAGGATAGACCGTTTATAGGAAAGCAGATAGGACAATACCGTCCGCGCCAGCCAAAGACAGTAGATCAGGCGCACATAGCCAATGGGAAAACGGTTTTCTTTCAGAAAAACATGCACAAAAGGCATGACACAGAGTCCTGTGGCAGTTATGACAAGTGCAAAGAGGCCATACGCTCTGCGGTACAGGTTCATCAGGGATGTAATCCTGGCTTCGTCGCGGACAGCCAGCGCTTCATAAAGATAGTATGCGATGGCCGAAGCGATCCCCAGCTCCGACACGGAGAGTATGGCGATAATATTGGAGATAACGCTGTTCATGCCCACCAGGTTTTCTCCCATGGTCATCACCACCACACGCTGGCTGAAAAAGCCGATTATGATTAACGCAAATTGGGAAAGTAAGCTAAAAAAGCTGTTCCGCAGTAGATTCTTTAAACGCATTTTTACCGGTCGCTTCCTTTTGGATTCTGTCATATACATAAATTCAAATAGCTTTTCTGCCGGGACTATGTTACAATATCCCCATGACACTGTTTCCACCCTTATGTACCATAGATTGGAATGATTCCCATGAGAATAAAAAAGCCTTTTCTGTTTTCGGTTCTGTTTCTGTTTGTCCTGTTGATTACAGGCGCAGTCTTTCTATACCCAAAACTTTGTTTTCCCTCCTATTTCCCGGCAGTTTATGCCGAATCGGCAAAAGAGCTGGAAAACCCTTACATCGGCTGGTACCCCATGTACGGATACCTCCTTTCGGATACCGCGTCCTTTGACCCCGGCCCGGTGGAAGCACTGCATTACGGTCCCGGACTGGCCCTGCTGGAAATCAATCTGCAAAACTACCGGCAGTCCCCGGTCAGCAGTCCCGGTCTGCGGCAGCTGGAGGAAATCCTCACCGCCTGGCAGTCCAAAGGCCGGCAGCTGATTGTCCGCTTCCTCTATGACTGGGATGGCAGGGGCCTGGAGAGCGAGCCGGATGACATCTCCCTGATACTTATGCATATGACCCAGACTGCGGAGATCATAAACCGGTATACCGGCTGCGTCTATATCTTACAGGGTGTCTTTACCGGTTCCTGGGGAGAAATGCACGGCTCCCGTTACATGGATGAAGAAAGCCTGCTCACCCTCACAGACCGGCTGGACCAGGTCACGGATCCCTCCATCTTTCTGGCCGTACGTACACCGGAGCATTGGCGCGTCATCACAAGATCCCATACCCCCCTGGATGCCTCCCGGGCCTTTGACGGCTCCCTGGCGTCCCGCCTGAGCCTTTTTAACGACGGCATGCTGGGTTCGGACACAGATCTTGGCACCTATGGCGCCCTGGACAGCCTGGAACCCGGGCAATATTACGGGAAGCTTACCCGTCAGGCGGAAATCCGGTTTCAGAATTCCCTGTGCCGCTATGTGCCAAACGGCGGGGAAACCGTCATGGACAATCCTTTGAATGATTTTCCCTCCGCCGCCGCGGATCTGGCCCAAATGCATGTGTCCTATCTGAACCGGGACTATGACGGAGCCGTGCTGTCCAAATGGGAAGACAGCATTTACACCGGAAATTCTCCCTTTGACGGCATGAACGGCTATGATTACATTTCCAGGCATCTGGGGTACCGGTATGTCCTGCGTTCTTCCGGTCTGGTCATCCCGTCTCCCTTTGAAAAAACGGCCCGGCTGCACATTTCCCTGGAAAATGTGGGATTTTCCGGCTGCTACCGCGCTTTTGACGTATCCCTGGTTTTAAAAAGCACGGAACCCGGCAGGGAATATCTTCTGCCCGTACAGACCGACACCCGCCACTGGGCTTCCAAAACCAGCACACAGCTGGAGATTCCGCTGGAAATCCACAGTTATCCCCCGGGAACCTATGAAGTCTTCCTGCGGATAAACGATCCGGTGTCGGGCTTTGCAATTTTCCTGGCCAACGAGACAGACCGCTCCGGTGCCGATTTTTTTATCGGATCCTTATACATCCACAAATTCCCCAATCTGAATTCTTTCTTCGGCATTCCGGTTGGCAAATAAAATGTTCCTCCCGTCCGACCTTCTCTTCAGTTTCAGGTAAACCCTGCTTCCCGCCCCATATTTTCCTTTTGGGAAAAGTCCTGTGGGAAGCAGGATGGTTTCACCGCTTCTCCACTCCCTGGGATCGGTGTCCAGACGTCTGCCCACAACCTGGCCCTCCCCTGTCTCAGTCTCCAGAAAGCAGTCGGCTTCCTGGCACAAGTTTGCAAACCCGCAGTTCTCTATTCTGATACAGAGTTCTTTATGCTTTCCTTCTTCCACATCCCGGATTACAAAACGATATCCCAGATGCATCCCGATATAGTCATAGCCGCTGGCGCCCGCCCAGCAGCCCTCTTCCTCCACCGTTTCCTTTTTCCAATGCTCCAGCTGGTCCGGATGATATATGCTGTTCAGATAGCTTATATGCATCTTTCTCATTTCCGCCGCCGCTTTCAGCCATCCTTCGGGATGCGTATCCACAAGGGCTTCCCCGCCATTGGGCACAGACGCCAGATGCGACTTCTGCCAGGCAAGCTCCTCCTCCCTGTTTCCGGCGCCGTAAGTTCCCAGATCCGTTTCGGAGCCGAACATGCCATCGTTGAACAGCCCCAGCCTTTTCAACAGTCCCGCCCCGGCCCTGCCACTGTCCGCAATCCTGCGCCACTGGGCCGGTGTGCGCACTGCCAGAAAACATGCGCCCTTTGTGGTCCGGTACAATGTATTGACCAGTTCGCACAGACTGTTGTCGTCAAGAAATTTAGAACCGTGCATCTCTCCCCAGTTTCCCACGAAAATTCCCTGCATGACCAGAATGTCTTCCCCATATGCCCTGACGATTTCTCCCGCCTGTTCCATATGACGCTTTACCATGGACAGCGTGAGGGGTTCTTTTGTCATACCCTTTCCCTCCCTGTCATAGACGAAGCGGAGAATCATCTGCTTCTGATTCCGGCGGAAAAAGTCCAGAATCTGCGAGATATAACGAATCGCTTCCTTTGTCATTTCCCTAGCCCGGAAAGCGCCGATGTCAATCAGTACCAGCGCCAGCTGCTCCTCCCTGCAGGCATCATCCATCCAGATTTCCTCTTCCACGGATGAATTTTCCGGGAAAGGCCCTGCCACAAAGGTGTAGATATGATACCAGCCGCAGCCGGGATTGCCCAGCCGTGCCCTGCTCTCCATATATTCCGTTTTTTGAAAACAGACTGTATGCCTAAATCTTATTCGCACTTTTCAGCCCCGCCCCCAAATCCATTTTCAACAGCTTCACCTGTATCAATATGATAAACATGCTATAGATGACCCGGAGCATGTACCAGAACGGCTTCAGCCCCGAATGCATGCTTTTCCCCTCTGTTCTGATATGCATCACCGCCGGCACCTCCACTACCCTGAACTGGATCAGCATCATCTGAATCAGCATATTGGCATCCGGATACTTGTCGTCAAAATGATTGTATTTTGAATAATAGAGAAAGGCTTTTCTGCTCAGGCCCTGCAGCCCGGTAGTGGGATCCGATATCTCTTCCCCGGTTATGATGCGAATCATGCCGCGGAACAGGGAATAGACCAGCCGCTTGGGCAGCGATATGGGAAACGTGGCGCTGTCCTTGCGGAACCTTGCCCCCAGTACAATATCCGGGCACCGTCCTCCCTGCCCCGCTTCTTTCAGTTTCTGATAGATCACCGGAATATTGCACACATCATGCTGCCCATCCCCGTCCATCTGTATGACATATTTGTATCCCCGGCGGACCGCATATTTATATCCGGTCTGCAGTGCACATCCGTATCCCATGTTATAAGGCTGTGAAATCACGGGATACTGCATCTGCTTCACAATCCAGTTGGTGCTGTCTGTGGAGGCGTCATTGATCACAAGGACATCCGTCAAAGCGCCAAATTCCATCTGTTCCAGCTGTTCTAACTGTCCCAGAACTTTCTGGATATTTTTTTCTTCATTATAGGCCGGTATGATAATCAGCAATTCTTTTCTTTTCATCCCTGTCCCTCCGACTCGCTTATGTCAAAAGTTCCAGCAACAGCTGCAGCTCCTGTTCCCGTCCCTCGTATTTCCGTTCCGCCGCACTGCCCAGCGCTTTTCTCCCGGCATCATCTCCCAGCAGCGCCGTAATGCTGTCCGCAATGGCCTCCGGTGTCAGCCGGCACAGGATTCCGTCCTGTCCGTCCGCAATCTGCTCCCTGTTTCCGTTGCAGTCAGACGCAATGACGGCACAGCCCAGAATCTGCGCTTCCTGAATGGCGATGCTCTTTCCCTCAAACCTGGTTGTATGTATATAGAGATCTGCCTGTGCATAATAGGGAAACGGATTCTCCGTGTCTCCCAGCAGCACAAAGTCTTCTTTCAGTCCCAGCGCCGCGATTTTTTTCTCCAGGGCTTTTCTCTGCCCGCCTTCTCCCAGCACATACCATCTGACCATCTGACCGGAATCCTTCAGGCGCTTCATGGCATCTATGGCAATGTCGTAGGCCTTCTGATAGGTGAGCCTGCCCACTGTCAGCAGCCTCATGCCCTCATACCCGTCGGAGAAGCCTCCCCCGGCCCGGGCCTTCCGCCGAATGGCTTCCTGATCCAGAATGTTGTGAAATACCCTGATCCTGGAAGCATACCGGGGATAGACGGCCAGAAAATGGCTTCTTGTTTCCTCCGAAACCGCAAAAATCCGGTGAAATTTATCCCAGCAGTCCCGGTCCATCTCTTTTGTATATCCGGCGCTCTCGTAATCGATATGGATAAACCCGCATTTTCTCACGGCCTTCACATGGTCGGCCACATAGTAGGCCGAAGCTCCCTCCAGCCAGGCCACTGCCAGGTCGAATGTCTCGTCAAAGCGCAGGGCCCCGTCTGACACCACACGCCACAGCAGCTTATCAGGCTGAAAATTTCCCCGCCTTTTCATCTCCCTGCAGACGGCTTTCATCTGGCGTAACTTGTGAAAACACCCCCCGTTTCGGAAAAAAGCCCTGCACACCGTCTTCCCCATTCCCCATTTCCCTTTCTGCGACAACACGGAATCAGGATGGAACACAGGGTTTAAAAGCCTTACACCGGCCGGCAGCTGCCCCACCAGTTCCCCCTGCCCCATAACGACATAAAGGGAAATTTCATGTCCACTGTTCTCCAGTCTCCTTAACAGCTCCAGCAGAGCCGTCTCTGCGCCGGCCCTTCCCAGCGTATTAACCACGAACAGTATCTTCTTCATATGCATCCTCCTGCATCCTGTTCAGTTCCTCCACCTCTGCCAGCATACGCTCACTTTCCTGGTTGAGAAGAGCCAGCTGCATGGCCAGCTCCCTGTTCTTCATGGTCAGCTGTGAAATCACCAGGCTGTTGTGCACCTCCGCAAACACAACCAGAATGGCCACACAGAAAAACGCAAGGCCCGTCCCCGGCGCCAGAAACCTGGTCCAGCTCGAAAACACGGGAATCGTTCCCACCAAAATCATCAGTATTCCGGCCAGCCCCCATATCACCGCATAATTCACGGTAAGTTTCTTGAGGGAATTCAGCCAGACACTGATGAAAATCAGCACGGCTCCCGATACAAATATTCCGATTCGTATGATATCGCTTTCCATCTCCCGTCTCTCCTTCCCATGTTATTTTGTCACGGACACACAGCCGGGCCGTGATGTTTTTTCCTGTCATTTCCCGGACACTGCTTCTTTGTCATATACTTTTGCAGGGGGTTTGGTCCCCATTCCCGGTTTCAGCAGCGACCCCCTGCAGAACACATGCGCATCCAGGCGTCTTTCTATGTGGCGCAGGCGGAAATATGCCATTGCCCATCCCACGAAAGCACCCAGCACCAGGCCGATGCCATACCACAGCTCCGGCAGACGCGCGGCAAAAATACTGCCCAGAAATGTCACCAGGCAAAACGCCAGTGATGTCAGAAAAACTCCCGCCAGATCATTAAAGTAGTACAGAAAAATAATCTCCGCATACATGATAAATACGATGAAATATCCCACTGTCAGGCAGGGATAAATTCTCAGGGTCAGATTGGAAATGCCGAACATGGGAAGAAATACAATGGCAATCAGGTACACCACTACCGTAATGATAAACTGGATCCGGGCCAGGTTCATCAGCTCGGCCGACAGCTGTCGGAACATTTCCTTTTTGGCATTATCAATATCCGCCCCTCTCCCTCCGATGACAGCTTCTGAGTAATTTTTATATCTGTCATGAAAATACATCTCCACTCTGGTAATGAAAATAACCGTGGCCGATATATTGGTGAACATGGCAAGGCAGGTGGCCATATCATAGGGCTGGTTACAGACAAAGGTTTTGACCACCACCAGCTTCCCGTCCGTATTCCAGAACGCAAAGTTATGGATATACAGTCCCAGAATATACAGAAAGTTCCCCAGCACCAGCTGCCAGTACTTTCCAAAATACCGGAGCACTGATTTATACCTGTTGCTGTTTTTGGTAAAATACCGCTTTACTACCGCCAGCTCCAGAAATGCCGTGAGAAAGAAACCTGTCATCAGGGCAAACAGCATACTCTCCCTGATTCCCCACCTCATAATAAATCTCAGGAACAGGGAAAATACGAAGGCCCACACCATTCCGGCAGAAAAAAACAGGGACAGCTTCTGGTAATCTTTTGAAATCGAAAGATAAATCATGGAATATAAAACCAGCACCAGGGCAATGTAACAGCAATATCCTGTAAAAGTGTAGAAAACATCCACCTTTCCCACAAAATGCTCCCAGAGGCAGAACGGAATTCCCACCAGGCTGCTCAGAAAAACATTCATAAAAAGCCCCAGATAATAGCAGGGACGGATATCCTCAAAGCGATCTTCGTAGATAACATCCGACATATACTTGGACAGCACGGAATTAAACGGAGAAGACGTCAGCATGGCAAAAATGAAGATGTACAGCATGGAGCAGGAAAACAGCTCTCTTTCCACAAGCCCCAGTGTCTCAAAATCCAGAAAATATTCCATCAGCATCACATTCAGAATCACCACCAGCATGGGCGTCAGTGTGGACATGGTACTGTAGGCAAACCCCACCAGATTGGTTGCAATTGTGTTTTTTGAAAAAATCTTATTGAGCTTTATGCCGATTCCTGCCATCTGCCTTATCCTTTCTCGCTTTATCGTTCTACCGGCGGATTTTCTTCCCAGGGAAGTCCCCTGCTCTCTGAAAAATCTTTGTAAATCTCCCAGTAATTTTCCCGCATCTGCCCTATACGGTATCCGGCCATCACTCTCCGGTAGCCGTTCTCCCCCATTGTCCGGCGCATCTTGTCGTTTCTGGCCATATCCAGCATCGCCTGGGCAATCTCCTCCACATTCATAATGTGGGTGACAATACCTGCCTCCCCGAAATCATCCTTCTCCCCGCAGATCAGTCCGCGGCAGTTTCCCACATCCGTGGCAATTACCGGTATGTGGGCCGCAAAACTTTCCAGAATGGTCAGGGGCTGGCCCTCACTGATACTTGTCAGGATGGTCATGTCCATCCTGCCCAGATAATCCCTCACATTGATTCTGCCGGTGAAAACCACATCTTCGCCCAGTTCCAGTGCTTCCGCCTGCTCGAAGCACTCCCTGGCATAGGCCTCGTCCTCGTCACAGGGTCCCATAATCCACAGTTTCAGCCGTGCGTCTCTTTCCCTGGCGAAGCTGAATGCCTGAATCAGGGTCTTCACATCCTTGATGGAAGTCACCCTCAGTATTGCGCCTATATTGATCCTTCCCGCACTCTCTTCTGCCTTGCCGGGAAGATTCTGCATAATGTCTGCCCTCACGCCGTTTGGCGTCACCATGGTTTTCTCCACGGGGCAGCCCAGTTCTACCTGCAGTTCCCTTGCATGCTCATACAGACTGGTAACCAGGTCTGCCCTCTCGTAGGCCAGGGCCGACATCTTCCGGAACTGTTCTATCCATATATTTTTAAAAGCTCCCTTCACCCACTCGGCGCGGAGCAGCTCTTCCTCCCGCTCCCTGGTATAGATGCCATGCTCCGAAATCAGCAGGCTTCCCCCGTTGAGAACCTTTCCCATGCTGCCCAGCACCCCTGCATAGCCTGTAGCCACACAGTGGTACAGATCTGCTTTGGGTATTTTCATCTTCAGGGTAAATAACAGCGGCAGGGACAAAGATCGCATGGTCCACAAAAAATCCGAAAACACCAGCTGGCTATATTTTAAATCATAGTATTCTCTCACAATCTTCATGAAATCTTCGCCCATCAGCAGCCTGTCAAGAGAAATCCCGCTGTTCTGGAACAGTTGAATCAGCACCTCCCAGTTCGTCTTCTGGTTCAGGACCAGACTTCTCATCGCCTGATATTCTTCTTTGTTCAGCCTGGCTTTACGCCATCCCTTTCTGTTCCAGTCCACATCCTGCAGATACAGTTCATGGACTTCCGTGACATTCTCCGGCAGCTGATACAGAAATTTCCCGCTTACGGACCGGTCGCTTACAATGGTCAGAAGAATAAACTCCTGTCTGGAGAAGGACCGGATGAACTCATGCACCCAGGTAGATACGCCTCCCGTCACATAGGGATAACATCCCTCCACTATCATGCAAATTTTCAATTGATTCCCCTTTCCGGATATATGTCTGGCCGTACACTTTACTTGTAAAATCTCGCATCTGCCGGCTCCATTGTGATGATCACTTCCCCGCCCTGCGCTTCTATCAGATAAGCGTCCTTTTCCAGCCGCCTCCAGCTTCCTCCTTCCAGCTCACCGATTGTCTCATTATGGGTTCTTAAAATAAACCAGCCGGAACCGGCGCCTTCGGATATTTGTATCCGGATCCTGTCCCCTTTCCTGTTGTCCCTGTAATCCATCGCAAAGAATTGGTGGATGCGCATGTCACATTCCGAAACCGTAGTTCTGTCAAACTCACGGAAGGTCTCCCCGATAGCGGCCACTGTGGTCCCGAAGTGCGGTGATATGTTTTCCCACGCATCTTCCTTCCCGTCCGGATATGCCACCCGCTCCATATCAAAGGACACATTCAGATAGCCCAGGGCTGTCTCCAGGCATTTCACCAGGAAATCCCCTTTATAGTTATACTCAAACCCTATATCAAAAGCCATCTGGCCGGTGACATGCTCCGACAGGAGCTGGATTATTTGTGTGTCACCCTCCCCGTAATTCCGCACCACCGTCACGACAGACGATAACACATCCGACTGCAGCGCCGTTTCGATCTCATCCCCGGAGAGATTTCCCGCATAAAAAGAAGCAAATTCATAGCCGCCCACCGCATCCATGACAAATCTGCCATCTTCTTCCAGCTTCTGTCCAACGGGGGTATCGGATACACACAGACCGGATAATCCCACCTCCGCCGATGCTTCACGGAATATTTTCAGAAAATAAGCCAGCTGCTCCGGATCCGGAAACGCGGCATCCGTATAATCAAACTGCGGTGTCAGCATACAAGTAGCCTTATATTCATATCTGTTCAGGACAGTGCTTATATTAGGCCACAGAACTTCCTGAAACACATCATTCAGGGACCAGCCGTAGAACCGCTCCATCCCCTCCCTGTTCTCATCGGCAAGGCCCGGATATCCTGCCAGGACCATATTCTGTGCATTTATCACCGGGTATATTTCATAGGAATACATCTCGGCCGACATTGCGGATAAAAGGCCTATGGCCTCTATTCCTTCCATATAGCCGCCGTTCACGGCAAACACATATGCCGTTCCAAAGCTTTTCCTCCAGATCAGAGCCGGATAATCCTCTGTGTCCACCGTGGGGTCCCCGGGGATACCTTTCATATATACTTTGGTTCCCGATGACAGCAGATACCAGGGAAAGACAGGGGCTCCCGCCCCATTGGTCTCACCGGGGAAAACAATCTCCCCTTCCTTCCCGGCTTCCTTTTCCCCTTCTTCCGGCAGATAGATGCTTTCTCCTCCCAGCAGAAAGCCCTCGTACAGATGCAGGCCCGCGGCAGCCGTCTCCCGCGCCTTCACCTTCCGGATCCCCAGCAGATTCCGAACCCGGTCATTGTCTTCTATCACGGACACATCCGGGAGACTGCTAAATACCAGATGTGTTCCCTGCTCCACGCACGCTGCCAGAAAGTCGGTCTCCCCGGGTTCTCCCCAGTCCACACATTTGGAATCTATGATCAGCATCTCCGGCCATCCCGCATCTTCCTTCGCCCCTGCATAAGCGGAAAGTGTGGCGTATTCTGTCATTTTACGTCTGGAATACATCACCCATTCCCTGACCGCCCTGCCATAAATACCCTCCCCGTCCCCTATCAGAACCACCATGTCGCGAGAGGCATATAGGTTTCCTCCCCCGTCATGATCTGTCCCATCCTGTGCCGCTTCTTCCGAAGTATCATTTCCCGGTATATATAAATGAATCCGGGACGGATAGTTCTCCGCAGTCTCTGTATAAGTATTTACAGTATAATCGTTCCACCAGTCCTTCAGATTATTTGTGCCCATGCACAAAAAGAACAGGACAGCCATCAATGTGACAATCGAAAAAAAGTTCCGGCGTGATATCATCTTATCCTCCCCCGATCCTCCGATACAGGTTCCGGTAATCATCCGGTTCCGTTATATCCATAGTCTATTGCAAAATTATACAGACTGTATTCATTCTGCCGCACACGGTAACAGACAAAATCCTCCGACTCATAATACACTTCCATTTCATTGGGATACAGCCTCCGAAAAGCCTGTGCCCAGAAATACATGCGGGACATAACCACCCACCGGGCATCCTCTGCATATATGGATGATATCTCCCTGCCATCCGGCAGGGCTCTCCCCGCGCCCTCCCGGGATATCCTTCTGCCCAAATCCTTTTCTTCGGCAAAAATCGGCACCTTTTCCACAAAGAAATACACTGTTTTTGTGGGAACCGTGAGTACCGTATCGCTTTCCAGCTCCTCCATCCCCCTGAGAAAATCAATCAGTTCATAGTGATTTCCATAGTCCCTCATCATCTGTCTTTCATCATTGGCAGAGCAGATGGTCCAGGTCTCTCCGTCCTGGTTCTCCCGGAGAATATTGGACATACAGATAATTGCGTCATTGGTCTCCTGTGCACCCAGTTTCAGGGGCGTTTTCATTCCCGTCACCGCCACTGCCGCACAAACCCCTGCCAGTGCTGCAAGGGAACCCAGGTGAATCGCCTTTCTTTCCCGGAACAGCAGAAACACAATCCCATCCAGGGAAAGTCCCCATGCCAGGGCAAACCCGTATGCAACATAAATCGAGCATCTTGAAATTTCTATAAGCTGGGGAATCCCCCAGTCCGCATAGCTTTGCATCAGAATCATCAGCACCAGGAAAGTTCCCACCGAAACCAGAATCCCTCCGTACTCCGTCCTTCTTCCTATATACCACACGATACCCAGCAGCAAAACAGCCCCTGTGCTGCCCAGCAGAAACCATCCCGTTTCAGCGTTGTTACCCGCAACATAAATCTTTATCTTGTCTACAGTGGCCTGCAGCCTGTGCTCCAGGGACGAACCTGCCTTTTCCAAAAGATCCTCCGACATGCTTTCTGCCGTCTGTCCTGCTTCTTCCGCTTCCGATTCTTTTTTCTTCTGCACGGGCTGCTCTGTCCTGTTCTCCGGTATATGTGCGGCCGTCACCCCTGTCTCTGCCGGCCGCGCAGTGATCGTGACCGCCCCTCTCTCTATCCTATCATCAATCTCCAATAATGCGGCAGCCAATCTCTGCCAGCCTTCCTCCGTATCCATGATCGTCATGATCGCCAGCACATAACACTCCGCAGCCATCTCCATCTGCAGATGATACTCCTCCCGCAGCAGGTCATATAACTGCCGGCCGTTCAGCACCCCATTCTTCACGCAGATCAGCAGCTTGCCCATATCCCAGCCTGCTATATGGCTCATCTGCCCTGCATTTGCCGCATTTCCGATTTCCAGATGACGGCAGCCTGCCACTTTTTTACAAAAAGACAGGTATTGACGCTTCATAAACGCAAAACGCTCCGCACCATGAGTTTCCACATAGCGGATACAGGAATCCATGCTGGCCATCAGCACATAGGAAGGACTGCTGGACTGCAGCATGGACAGATATCTGCGCAGCCTGCCGCGGTCAACCCGTTCTCCCTGTACGTGGAGAAGCGCTGTCTGCGTCATGGCTGGCAATGTTTTATGGAGGCTGTGGATCACCAGATCCGCCCCCTGTAACAACGCTCCCGGCGGCACAGACTCATGTAGCCCAAGATGCGCACCGTGGGCCTCATCCACGATCAGGATCTTATGCCGCGCGTGCACCGCATCCGCCACGGCCTGCACATCGGATAGGATCCCCTCATACGTGGGGGAGGTGATGACAACCGCCCCGCAGTCCGGATATGCCCCGAGCAGGCGCTCTATTTCCTCCGCATCCACACCGCCGCAGATACCATACGCTTCAAGTACCGGCGGCTCATAATAATGAATCCGAAGCTCCTGCAGAATCGCGGCATGATAGACCGACTTATGGCAGTTGCGCGCAATCAGGATTTCCCCGCCCCGCCTGAGAGCCGTCATGACAGAAGCCAGCACACCGCAGGTACTCCCATTGACCAGAAAAAAGGTTTCCGTCCCTTCTTCTCCATACAGCCTGTTGGCCCGCTGCTGGGCCTTTTGCAGAATCCCTTCCGCATGATGCAGGTTATCAAAACCGTCTATCTCCGTGATATCGATCCCGTAATACTGCGCCATCCCGCCCGCTGCCCGGCTGCGCTTATGCCCCGGCATATGATACGGATAATGATCGCTGCCGCAATAGGCGGACAGCTGCGCATACAAACTGCTTTCTTTTGCCGCTGCCCCGGCCCCGTTTCTCTTTTTATCCATTTTTGTCTGTCCCGCTTTTTCCGTCAGGACGCTTTCGCGCCATGCCCCTTGTGCAGCCCGATCGTCTCCATCAAAGAGCAGTATTTGTCCGCAGTGGTCACCACCCACGCCTCCCTGCAAGTGGGCGGCACAACAGACAGAGGCCACATATGCTTCCGAATGATCTCCCGCTGCCTGTCGGTAAGTTTGTACTCCTTCTCCGCATTGCGCAGCGCGATGCCCGGATGCCAGAATCCATGCAGCCGCTTGCGCTGCGGAATCTGTGTCTTGTCATGCCAGTCATAGAGAAAATAATCGTGCAGCAGAGCGCCTCTGATCAGATCGTGCTTGTTGCAGCCCAGCCGGAACTTTTTGTTCAGCAAAAGACTGTACCTGGCCACATTCATGACATGGCTGTACACCGTCATATTGCCGTGCTGGATATGCCGCCGCGTCCCCTTGAAATTTTCCGAATTCAGAATGTCCGAACCATGCTCCCGCAGCAGCGCACGGAGCCTTTTCTGCCTCTCGTACAATCTCTGAATACGCTCTCTTCTCTTCTGTCTCCGTTTGTCAAAAAAGTCCATACAAAGTATCCTTCCTTTCAAGCCTGTCTCATTTTACATGAACCTTCTTATTCATTTCCTGTATTCTCTATCAGTGTATGCAGCTGCGCGGCCCTGTGCGCCCAGGTATGCCCGGCTTTGGCCAGACGGTATCCCTCGTCCGCAATCTGCTGCATCCGGTCCGGATCTGTAAGCAGCTGCCCCGCGATTTCCGGCAGCTTCTCTATCTCTTTCAGGGAATAAAGACTGCAATCCACATTGTCATGCAGTATACCGTCCAAATATATGCTGCTGTCCGTCAAACAAACGGCGCCGTTCAACATTGAATTAAAGATCCTGTCATGGGCCCCGTCCTTAAACCACGGCATCACATTCAGTGAAATTTTCGCCTGACAGAGCTTTTTTAAACATCCTGCAGAATCCAGATTGTTCATCAGGATCAGATTTTCCTCATGCCGGCAAGGCAGCCGGTCCCATCCGTCCCCGAACACATGCACCTTGATGCCCGCATCCACCAATTCCTGAACAATCCTGCCCCGCAGCGTATACCGCACATACAAATCTATGAATGTGAGCGCCGCCATCGTCTTTTTCAGCTCCTCTTCCGGCACTTCTCCCAGCTCATCTCTCAAGTGGGCCTCCGCCACCTCTTCCACCGTCTTGTGCGGGTTGGCAAACAGATCGTCGATCATTCCATAATAAAAGGCCGTATACTCATCATCAATTCTGGTGATAAACCGCTCAAAAGTCTTCGGCACGCAATAGTTGCCGACCATCATGACATCATATCTGCGGCACGTCACCGGCACACTGGATTTATTCGGATAAAGCTCCGTCCCCGCCAGCGGCAGAAAAGGAATCCTCAGTTTTTCAGGAAAATATTTCTGCATATAGAGATCATGCTTCCTGTCAATGCTGATATGCACATACCGTTTCGGCGCCACATCCAGAAACCGATGGTAGTAAAAAGGATGGTCCACCACGATATTATAACAGGTACACTCGATCGCGTCCCAGAACCACTCGCCGTCCTGCCAGAAAATATCCCCCGGCGTGATCCCATGGAAATTAAAGCAGACAAGCGCCGTATTACCCTGTTCCACAAACCGCATCAGCCCCGTCAGGCTCTCCCCGGTTTTCGACAGATTAAACGTATATACCTCATGTCCCAGCCTCTGAAACTCTTCCCTCATCCGGTAGGTAAAATACTGCTGGGTTTCGATCTCCCCGTCAAACATGACAATCTTTTTCATGGTATCCCTCCCTGTATCCGCACTACTACATTATAACA
>OFGF01000771.1_pt1 | contig 24416 bp, 19 predicted proteins | sample 1521711 | NCBI WGS metagenome assembly OFGF01 (sample SAMEA3504092, study PRJEB24116) | mouse gut metagenome | biome: mouse gut; feature: mouse-associated habitat; material: faeces | place: Denmark | collected 2011 | reverse complement strand
CCGGGCTTTTCCCGCAGCTGGGCCTGCTGTCACTGACTCAGTATCTCTCAACAGCGCCGACGGAAGCGCTTGATCGGGCTATGGGTGTATCAAAGACGGCGTGATCACCTCTAATTGGGTTACCCGATTTTGGCCGTTAAAGCCGGCGGAATCATTATCCCGTCCAAAGTAAGACGGAAAAGGCAGCAGACCAATTAAACGGCAAAGCACACAAAATAGTTCCCTTAGATTTGTGGAAATCATAAAATCTAACTAAATGGTATTGACAGTTTCCGCAAAATATATATAATACATACATAAATGGAAGAGCGTTGGTTATTTTTTTGTATAACACAATACATCTGATTACCAGACTTATTCGCTTCTCTCCCAATTATCACACAGGCTGCCGCCTGAGCGAAAGTGAGCATCCACATGAAGAAACCAGAACGAATCAGTGCAACCACGCAGGTGGTAGATGCGGTACGGCTTGCCATTCAAAGAGGGGAATTAAAGGTAGGTGACAAGCTGCCCCGGGAATCCGACATGGCTGAAGAACTGGGCGTGGGCCGTTCCTCCCTGCGGGAGGGCATCAAGATTTTAAATGCCTATGGAATTGTGGAATCTCGCCAGGGAGAAGGCACCTATATTGTAGACAACAGCGCCCGGAACTTTTTTCAGTTCATGGGGTTTTTCCCCAGCGCAGAAAATACTATCAACTATTTGGAGCTGCGCCGCACTATCGAGGTGGGGAATATTGTCTCCATCTACGACAAGATCACCAACTCTGAGCTGGATGCTTTGGAGAAGCTGGTGGAGATTTTGGGACGGAAGTGCCCCATTGATGAGTATGTAGAAGCGGACCAGGACTTTCATCAAGCACTGATCTCCTATACTCAAAACCCCATGCTGATCCAGATCAACAATATGATTGCCGACATGCGCAGCAACCTGCTCTACCGCATGTTCTGTCACCATGAAATAGTGCAGGACGCCTACGACGCCCACCGGGAGATTTTGCGGGCCATCCGCAACCGGGATCTCTTGGCCTGCATTCAGGCGGTAAACGATCATTTGGACACGACAGAGCGTCACTCCAAAAGTGTGGACATGTAAAAGAGCGCGGGTGTGGAACTGCAAGAAAAAGGTCTGATGACCTGATGTTATAGGGATACCAGTAGAATTACCCGAGTGGTATTATTCATTGCACGTCAAATAGGTCTGATGATATGATGCCTTAACCGCCGGACCTTTTGATGAAATAGCTTGCATCAAGGATTTAAATGGAGGGAGGAGGAATACTAGTCAGGAATTTGCAGTGGACCGACCAACAGCAAAACTTCGATTAAGGAAAGGATGTTATAACATGAAAAAGACCAAAAGATTTATCAGCGCCCTGCTGACCTGCGCCATGTGTCTTGCCATGGCCAGCTGCGGCGGCGGCAGCACCCCCAACAATCCGGGCAGCGCCACCGGCGACAAGAGCAACGCCCCAGCCACCGGCGACAACACCGTCTATACCCTCTCCTGGGCCCACTCCTCCTCCACCAATGACCGGCTTGCCTTGGCCACCGAGAAGATGGCTGAAGAGCTAAAAGAAGCCTCCAATGGCCGGCTGATTATCGAGCACTACCCGGCCTCTCGGCTGGGAGCCGAGCGTGAAACCCTGGAGGGCATCACCCTGGGCATCAGCGACTATATTCTAAAGCCCTTTGCCCCCAACGACCTGCTCAACCGCATCCGCCGGGTGCTTGTGAACCGGGAGCGGGAGCTGGCCCTGTCCGGGCAGGAGCAGGACGGGGAGGGGGCCGGGGAATGAACACCGCCATGACCAAGGAGGAGCTGGAGCGGATTCTGGATCAGGCCCTCCAGGATGTGACCGAGCGGACCGCTGGGGTCCGCCTGCACCAGGGGGACCGCTCCCTGGGGGAGGACCTGTGCACCGTCCACATCACCTTTGACAAGGGATTTTCCACCAGCCTTACCCTGTGCGCCGACACCGGGCTGCTGGTGCGCATGGCGGGGAACTCCTTCCACGAGGACACGGTGACGCCGGAGGACCTGGAGGAGTTCAGCAAGGAGTATTTCAACGTGCTGTGCGGCAAGGTGGCCGGGGCCATGTTCCAGGCCACCCAGGTGCCCGCCCACTTCGGCCCTCCTGCCTTCTACCACGGACGCTATGAGCCGGAGGGGCGGGAGGCCCAGTTTGTACTGACCTACTGCGATGAACACAGCGAGGGTGCGCAGCTCATTCACCATGTGGCCTGTCCCCGGGAGGACGGCGAAAACGGGAGGGAGGATACCCAGTGAAAAAGCGAGTGATGGTGGTGGACGATTCCCGGCTGGTGCGGGTTCAGCTGGAGGACGTGCTGGAGGGGACGGACTATGAGGTGGCGGCCTACTGCCGCAGCGGGGAGGAAGCGATTGAGCAGTACGGCTCGGTACTGCCCGATGTGGTGACGATGGATATCATCATGAAGGGGATGGACGGGCTGGACGCGGCGGAGGTCATTTTGAGAAGCCATCCGGACGCCCGGATTGTGATGATCTCCTCCCTGGCCTATGGGGACACCTTTGAGCGGGCCAAGGCCATCGGCACCCGGGGCTTTGTGGAGAAGCCGTTCCACCAGGAGCAGCTGGTGCGGGTGTTCGGGGAGGCGTTGGAGTAGGTGGCGGAGCTGCGCCTACGCGCTTGTATCATTTTAAAGCACCCTTCCGGCGTTCCACCGGGAGGGGGTTAGGTTTATTTCTAAAATGCTCGCCACAGGAACGGGCAAGGCCGCATAAACATAGTGTTTATGCGGCCTTGCTGCATTTTTTTGCTTTTGCGGTGCGGTGAGCAGATTATTGTGCTGTTTTCATTTCAGAATGATCTTGTTGTCGATGATATGAATATTACAGTTTTCCTCCGCGGTGGTGATCTCCTCCGTCAGCTTGCCGATCTGCACCTCCAAGGTGGGGAACAGCTTCTCGCACCGCACCCGCCCCTTGCTTCGCTTGTCCAGCACCTGGTCAAAGCACTTCAGCTCCGCCGTCAGGGCGTCCCGCTTCTCCGAGTAGAGGCCCCGCTGCTCCACAAGCTGCTCCAGCAGGACCTTTTCCTCCTCCGTGATCCGGAAGCCCTTCTTCCGCAGGCCGCCGATCAGCTCCCACAGCTTTTCAATAGAGGACTGGACGCCCGCCAGCTCGTCCTTCAGCTTTTTCCAGGACTCGGGAACGTCCAGGGGATAGCCCACGGAGAAGCGGCTCCGGCCCCCGGCCAGATTGCCCACCCGCAGGCACAGGACGCTGTCCTCCGCCTGGATGTGGCTGTCCAGAATCATGCCCCGGCCGCTCATGACGTAGACAAGGCCGCCGGACCGGACGGTGCTGTTGGCGATGGTTTCCGCGATGATGCTGGCCCCGGCGTGGACATCCGCCCGTTCAATCACAGGGGACTGGATCTGGCGGGCCGCCAGCAGGGTGGTCTTGTCCTGCGTCCCGTCCACACCCTGCTGGACCCGGATGGTCCCTCCGGTGGACTCCACTCGGGCCTGCCCGATCTTCCCGGTGATCACGATATCACCGGAGGCGGTCACATCTACCCCGCCGTCCACGTCTCCGTCCACGTAGAGGTTGCCTGAGATCTGGAGCTTTCCCTGGAACTGATCCAGGTTTCCGTCAATGACCTTCTGCTCGTGGATGCAGAACAGGTCGTTTTCAATGTATAAAATGCCGTCCACACTGGCCAGGAGGGCCTGTCCGCCCTTGCCGGTCTCGGTGTTCTCCCCCTGGGGGATCTGGGCGTCGGCCACCGGGGGACTGGGCAGGATCTGGCCCGTCACGTCGGTGCCGTCCGTCCCCTCCCGGAGCGGGCGGATCAGGCAGACCGGGGTGCCCTTCCGGATGGGCTGGAGGGGAATCTCCTGGCCAAAATCCACCTCGTTTTCGTTCTGCACCTCGATGTGCATATTCTTCCGCCGCCGGAACAACTCCGTCACCTTGCCGTCCTCCCCGGACTGGGGCAGGCGGCCCCGGGCCACCGGGAAGATGTGGAAGTACCCGTCTCCCAGTCCCTGCCGGATCTCGTCCTCCAGGACGCCGTAGCAGATGCCCTCATAGCGCAGATCCTCCAGGAACTCCTCCGGCGTCATGCCGTCCCCGCCGTTTCTTGGCGGAAGGAGACAGCCAAACGCACTCATGCGGTCCTCCGACAGGAAAAAGCGCGCTTCCGCCTTCATGGGCGGCTGATCCTCCGCTGTCTCTTTACAGCGGGCCTTGTAGTGCTCCTTTAATGCGTGGGCGAAGGCGTCGATGGTGGCGGCGTCGCCCTGGTACTGCTCCTTTGCCTTTTTGATTGCCACATCCAGCTCTGAAACCAGCTTTGTGTGGGGGTTGGATAGGAACGGCTTCCCCTTTTGCTCTCCTGTCCCCCTTGAAATCAAACGGTCAAAGAGCGACATACTCATCTCCTGCCTTCTTCTTAAACTATTGCCGACAACCATGGGCGGGCCGGGACAGCCCGCGCCGATATAACTGTTTCCATGATATCATTCTTATGGAAATTTTTCAAGTATTATTCTCCCGCTTTGGTCACATTTTACAGAAAGAGGAGTTCGATTTTTTGGTATTTCCCTATAGAATGCGGCATGAAGCGGACGCTCCCTGGGAAGGCTTTTCCGGTATGGGTCTTGACAAGGGATGGCTGAGGGTGATAAACTCATGCTACCTTGAAGGTTAGTTTTAGCTAACTGTTAGGCAATCCCTATCTTCCCATCCTTGTGGTTTGATTTGCGGGCGGAGGCAGCTGGCCTCCGTGCCGTTGGAAGGAGTGCGTGACATGACAGAACGAATCCTGGGTGAGCTGTTCCTTCCCTTTCTGGGAACGTCCCTTGGGGCGGGCTGCGTCTTTTTCCTGGAGCGGGGCATGGGCCTGACCCTCCAGCGGGCCCTGACCGGATTTGCGGCGGGGGTGATGGCGGCGGCGTCCGTCTGGAGCCTTCTGATCCCCGCTATGGAGCAGGCGGCGGAGCTGGGCAGGTGGGCCTTTCTCCCGGCGGTGATCGGGTTCTGGCTGGGGGTGCTGTTCCTGCTGGCGTTGGACCGGGCCATTCCCCATCTGCACCAGAGCAGCGGCCAGCCGGAGGGCCCCCACACCCATCTGAAGCGGACCACCATGCTGGTGCTGGCCATCATCCTCCACAATATTCCGGAGGGGATGGCGGTGGGGGTGGTGCTGGCGGGCTGGCTGGCGGGAGACGCGGGCATTACCGCCGCCGGGAGCTTGGCCCTGTCCGTGGGAATCGCCGTCCAGAATTTCCCGGAGGGGGCCATCATCTCCCTGCCCCTGCGCAGTTCCGGAATGGGGAAGGGGCGGGCGTTCCTGTACGGGGTGCTGTCCGGGGCGGCGGAGCCGCTGGCCGCGGTGCTGACCCTGTGGGCCGCGGGGCTGGTGCTGCCGATCCTGCCCTATCTGCTCAGCTTCGCGGCGGGGGCCATGATCTATGTGGTGGTGGAGGAACTGATACCGGAATCCCAGTCAGGAGAGCATACCAACATCGGTACCATCGGCGTAGCCATGGGCTTTACGCTGATGATGGTGCTGGATGTGGCGCTGGGGTAGGAGGGCTTCGTTCTGTGTGCCGGCGGTGCAGGCTTTGTCTGTAGGGATCCATGGCATACGGGATCGGACAGGGGGACTTGGTCGAAAATAAAGCAGACTTGATGTACAGGAGAAGAGATGTGAGCAGAGAAAAGTACAGGGAACCGGGGGAGCTCCCGCTGATTGAGGAATATCCCGATGTTTTTGTCTTTCAGGACGGCAGGCGGGTGGAAACCCCACAGGATTGGGTCGCCAGGCGGGAGGAGATCAAAGAACTGTTTGCGTATTATGTATATGGTCCTCTGCCGGAGACGGAGGGACAGCAGGTGCGCTGGCGTCTGAAGGAGCAGCGGGTATGTTCGAGGGCTGTGGCCATGCCGGAGGGCAATTCCCCCATGTTGAACGCAAGGGTCATGGAGCTGGAGGCCATCGTGGCATACCGGGGCAGGGAGGCCCGCTTTCCTGCCCTGGCGGTTCTGCCGATGGAGGCTCCCGCTCATGGATTGTACCCGGTGCATCTGGAGATGCGCTTTGTGGAAGAGGGGAAGAGTCTGGAGGCCGGCGATAACGCCTTTTACGCGGTGAGCCGGGGATATGCCACCATCTGCTGCAGCCCCACGGATGTGGCGGCGGATACCCCCGGTCGCCGCGGCGCTTTTTATACGCTTCATCCCTATGCAGGGAACTGGCGGAAGCAGACGGGCGTGCTGGCAGCCTGGGGCTGGGGAGCCTCCCGGCTGCTGGACATGCTGGAGCAGGGACTGGGGGAGCAACTTTTGGTGGATCCCTCCAGGAATATTCTGTCCGGCGTATCCCGGTACGGTAAGGCGGCGCTGGTGGCCGGGGCTTATGATTCCCGGTTCCGGGTGGTGGTTCCCGCCTGCTCCGGCGCAGGGGGCATGGCCCTGTATCGCTGCTGTACGGAGGGACGGGTTTACGACCTGAAATCTCTGGGGTATGTGAATGAGCAGGGTGGGACCACTCATGTGACCGGGCAGAACGAGCCCCTGAGTTGTCTGCAGGGAGAGGGGGAAAGGCATTGGTTCAATGACAGATTCCTTAAGTTTGACTGTGTATCCCGGCTGCCGGTGGATCAGCATCAGTTGGCGGCTTTGACAGCGGACTCCCGGCAGTATCTTTTTGTGGTTATTGCGGCTCATGGGGAGGACTGGGTCAACGGCGGTTCCATGTATGCGGCTTATAAGGAGGCCGAAAAGGTCTTTGATTTCCTGAGCCTGGGCAGCCATATCGCCATACAGGTTCATCTTCGGGGACATGCCCTGCTTATGGAGGATATGGTCAAACTTCTGGACTATTGTGATGTGCAGATGTACGGCGCGGAGTGGAACCGGCAGCATACCCGGCCTGAACAGCTGAAGACCTGTGTATATGACGGACAATAATTTCGGCAGAAAAAGGAGCAAGCAATGATATACTTATCTCATTTTACATTTCCCACCGGGGAACAGGAATCCGATTTTTTCTGGGGCGAACAGCGCACCTGTTACGATTCGTATTATCCTTTTCAGATCCTTTCCCGGCGGAAGCTGCGGATGTTGGACTTTGAGCCTGTGACAATTCTTTACGGAGGCAACGGCTCCGGTAAGACCACGGCACTGAACGTGATCGGGGAGACCTTGAAGCTGCAGAGGGACACCCTGTATAACCGCAGCAATTTCTTTGAAACCTATTGTAAGCTGTGTGATTTTGAGACCCTGGAGCCCATTCCCAAACTGAGCCGGATTATCACCAGCGACGATGTGTTTGATTTTATGTTGAATCTGCGTTCCCTGAACGAGGGGATTGACAGGAAACGGGAGGATGTGTTCAGCGAATACCTGGAGAACAAGTATGCCCGTTTCCAGATGCGCTCCCTGGAGGATTACGAGCAGCTTAAGAAGGTGGTGCAGGCGCGCTCCAAGACCCAGTCCCGATATGTGCGCGCCAATCTGATGGACAATGTGCGGGAACATTCCAACGGGGAGAGTGCCTTTCTGTATTTCTCGGAAAAAATACAGGAGAACGGGCTCTATCTGCTGGACGAGCCGGAGAACAGCTTATCCCCCCAGCGGCAGCAGGAACTGCTGCGGTTTTTGGAGGATTCCGCCCGGTTTTTTGGCTGTCAGTTTGTCATGGCCACCCATTCCCCGTTCCTGTTGTCCATGCGGGGAGCCAAAATCTACGATCTGGACGAGGATCCGGTGGATGTGAAGCGCTGGACAGAACTTTCCAATGTCAGGGCCTACTATGATTTCTTTCAAAAACACGAAGGGGAGTTTTAGTGAAAAAAGACATACGGCGGGGCACTTCTCAATCGGAAGTGCCCCGCCGGGTTTTAAGTCCTATCTTCCAGTATTCGGAAAGAAACCGTTACTACAAACAGATCCGCATTGGTTTCCCAGCTGAAGCTGCCGCCACAGGCTTCCGTAAAGCTCTGGGCGATGGACAGTCCCAGGCCGCTGCCGCCGTCCGTGCGGCTTAAGTCTCCCCGGGCAAAGCGTTCCGTGAAATCCTTGTCCTTATCCAGTTCCTGCCGGGAGGTGTTCTTAACGCTGGCTACAGCCAGCTGTCCGTCGTTCTGCAGGCTTACAAACACCCTTGAACCGTCCAGGGAATATTGTATGGCATTCTGGAACAGATTCTGAAATACCCGGTACATCCGCTGGCCGTCGGCCATGATCATCACCGGTGTCTCAGGCAGTTCCGTGCGGAAAGTGACTTTGCTGCCTGCAATCTGCTCTTCCATATCCGCCAGAGTCTGGCGCAGCAGCTTACAAAAGTCCAGTTCCTCCATATGCATGGGGAGCTCCCCGGATGCTGCCTTGCTCACGGCAAACACGTCCTGCACCATGTTTTTCAGCCGCTGGGATTTTTCATCCAGGATTTTCACATAGTCCCGCACATGCTCCGGCAGTTCTTTCTCTTCTTTCAGGAACTGCACATAGCTGATGATGGAGGTAAGCGGCGTCTTGATGTCATGGGAGACATTGGCGATCAATTCCACTTTCATGCGTTCGCTCTTCATCTGCTCGTCCACGGCGATGGCCATGCCGTGCCGGATGTCTTCCAGTTCCGCCATGGCGTCCTCCAGGTCATGGCCTGAGAGGGGAGTGCCCGGGTTCCCGTCTTCGCTTTCAGAGGCATTTCCGTCCCAGTTTCCGGCGTAATTCCCGTTGCGGATGTCCCGGATGCGGATTGACAATGCCTCCAGATCTCTGGCGGTTTCCATATTTTTCACGCCGATCCGGTACTGCAGCAACAGAAATCCCACCAAGATCAGAAAGAACAGGCTGCCCAAGCCCCACAAGACGCCCATGGTGTTTCTGCCTCCCTGGGTAAATCCTATTATTCCGCCCGCCAGCATCAGCAGTCCGTAGACAGCAGCCGCGGCAAAGGCGGCCCCATTGCGGTGGGCCGTCCTCACAGGCAGGGGCTCCCGCAGATCCCGGGCAGTAAAGGCCCGGCACAGCCTGGCCACCAGCCCGTGCGTCCATACTTTCCTGTTGCGCCGCAGGTCATTGACGGCCAGATAGAGCAGCCAGAAAAGGAGGACCCATATCGGAGCGGGCAGATGACACAGAGCCTGGCCCAGAGGGCGGATTGTATAGGAGAGGGCATAGTCGTAGGATTCTGCCTCTGCCCAGTAGACGGCTTCATTGATATAGTCGCCATAGTTCTCGGAGAGCCATATGACGCAGCCTAGGAACAGGGGGTACAGGATCAGAAGCCCCATCAGGATCTTGCCCTCAAACCATATTTTTCCGGTAAATCGGGCGATGCCTGCGTCCGCCTCCCGCTTGGACTTCCGGCACAGGAAGGATGCCAGCAGCAGTGCCAGCCCTGTCCCCAGGTATATCATGTCCCGGATCAGTGTCTTTCTGCTTTCTCTTGTGTTGTACTGCATCCAGTACAGGGAATTGTCCATCTGACGGTAGCCGCTTCTGCCGTAGGAACTTTCCGAATACAATACGGGTTCTTTGGCTACAGCCATATAGATCACAGCCTTTTTCATCTCTTCATCTGCCGGGAAATTGCGGTAGCCGGGTACATACCACGCGCTCTCGTCCCGATAGTAGCCGTCCCCGTAGACATCCAGTTCCTTACCGTCCTTGAAAATCCGTACTTTTCCCTCCGCATACTGCAGCAGAAAATTGTACCCCTCCGGCGCGGTCAATTTGTCCTCCTGGGGAAGCAGCTCCGAATTGGTGTAGAGAACCTTGCCGTCATAGGATATGGAGTAGAGCAGGTTCTCGTCCTGTTTGATGCTGTCATGGTACTGCTGGGCAGCCTTTCTGTATTGCTCCCGGCGCTGTTCCTCCGTGAGGGGTTCCGCACCCAGCTCCAATTCCCATTTTTCCTCATTCTGATTGTAGATCCACTCGTAGGGCTCCAGCTGCAGCTGCCTATACTCGGATATACCTTCGTAGAGTTCCACAGGGATATCCGAATAAGCCGTTGCCTCCACAACATTGTCCCCATAAGAACCGGGGGAGAAATAAGTCCCCCAATCGTAACCGTAATAATGGCTGCCAAAACAGTCTGTAGCCATGGCCAGAAAGGTCTCCAGACGGCCCGAGATATACCCTCTGAAATGCGAACTTTGCTGGTAGTCGTCCTGCAGTGCCCTGTCCGGGTACTTCCAGGAGAAATCACCCGGCAGATTTTGCAGAAGGCTGACCGTGCCGCCCAGCGTCAGGCTGGCCCCTGCGAAGAAGATCATAAAACTAATTCCCTTTTTTCTGTTTTTCCATTTTGTATCCAATGCCCCACACCACCTTTATATATTCTGGCTCTTTTGGATTCAGTTCCACTTTTTCCCGGATGCGCCTGATATGTACCATCACGGTGTTCTCAGACGCGAAAGCCTCCTCGTCCCATACCCGGCGATAAATCTCCTCGGCGGGAAACACCCGTCCCAGGTTGCGCATGAACAGATCTACGATCCTGGTCTCCGTGGCGGTGAGTTTGACGGGTTCTCCGTCCGCGTAGAGGGCTTTTTCCTCTGTGCGGTATACAAGCCGTCCGTTCCTGATTTCTTCCACGCAGTTCCCGGCGTTGATATCTCCCAGCATGGTGTAGCGGCGCAGCTGGCTTTTCACCCGGGCCGCCAACTCCTGGGGATTGTAGGGTTTGGACACATAGTCATCCGCGCCCATGGAAAGTCCCAGCACTTTGTCGCTGTCCTCACTCTTGGCGGAGAGCACGATGATGGGGATATTCTGCTTCTCCCGAATGCGCAGCACTGCCGACAGTCCGTCCAGCCTTGGCATCATCACATCAATGAGTACCAGCCGTACCTGACGGGCGGCAAGAATATCCAGGGCCTGCAGCCCGTCATAGGCTTTCAGCACTTCATAGCCCTCTCCTTCCAGCAGGATGCTGATGGCTTTTACAATCTCCCGGTCGTCGTCCACGACCAACACGCAATCGCTCATGTTGTCCCTTTCCGAAAAAAAATGTAGCTGTTTCTCTTAAGCTGGTATCAGGATAAACCTAAATATTTACAAAAACAGCAGGGTGTTTCTTACAAGTTTCTTACAACGCTTTTCTATTTTATTCTTTTTCACGGAGTATGACAAGGGAGTTTTGGGGCGCTGTAAGACTTTACCAGAGAATCGGTCTTTTCCTTGAAAGAAAATTGACAGTGGCCCTGTGTGCGGCTATAATAAAATGCGTATACTATTAAAAATTCAAACAGGCAGGAGGGCGCTATGGTATTGAAGGACAAGGTAGCAATCGTGACAGGCGGAAGCAGGGGCATCGGCTTTGCCACAGTGAGAGCGTTTTTGCAGGAAGGCGCGGCGGTGGTGCTGTGCGCCAGCAGACAGGAGACGGCGGACAAGGCCGTGGCTCAGCTGAAGGAAGAGTTCCCTGAAGCTAAAGTGGAGGGCATCTGGCCCAACCTCAGCAGTTTTGGGGATGTAAAGGCGGCGTTTGACCGGGTGGCAGAGCAGTATGGCGGTCTGGATATCCTGGTGAACAATGCGGGAATCTCGGAGAGTACGCCTTTCTCCGGTTATACGGAGGAGACTTTTGACAAAGTGATGGATTTGAATGTAAAGGGCACCTTCAACTGTTCCAAGGCGGCGGCCGATCTTATGGAAAAGAAGGGCAGCGGCGTGATTCTAAACACCTCCTCCATGGTCAGCATATCGGGACAGCCCAGCGGGGTAGCCTATCCCACCTCCAAGTTTGCCGTGAACGGCTTTACCCTTTCTCTGGCGCGGGAACTGGGCCCTAAGGGCATCCGTGTGAATGCGGTGGCGCCGGGTATCACGGAGACGGATATGATGAAAGCAGTGCCCAAAGAAGTGATAGACCCCATGATCGCCCGCATCCCCCTGCGCCGTCTGGGACAGCCGGAGGACATTGCCAACGCCTTTGTATTTCTGGCGTCGGAGAAGGCCTCCTATATCACCGGTGTGGTGTTGAGCGTGGATGGTCTGATGAGGGCCTGAATATAGAAGTTGGGAAAGGCCATTCGGTTTTGCCGGATGGTCTTTTTGAATTAATAAATAATATGCGATATAATTTGAGAAAGTTTTAGTAATCATATATATTTAATGGAATAATTGACAAAAAGAAAAAGATACGGTATTATTATGATGTATCCAAAAGGTGTTTTGCAGTAATATCTGGGCTGGCGGCAATGTAAACATAAAGGAGGAAAAACATTTATGAAGAAAAGAGTGGGCATGAAATTGATTTCGGCGGCTTGTGTCGGCATCTTGTGCATCGGAATGACAATGATGGCATCTGCCAGTACAAGAGGGGCCTGTATGCATCATAATACAAAATGGTTTGGAGAAACGGTGGATTATAGGACGAGCAACCATACTGTCACCCTGCAGGCAAGCCAGGGACCGCAGATTTGCAGTTATTCAAAGTGGGTTGATAAGACCACTCTGATGTGCACAGATTGCGGCTATGTAATAGGAGGCGACACCTATTACCATGAAAAGCATAGCCTCTGTGGTATAGACTATTGATTTGACGTTCTAACAACATGCCAGCCTTGGATTCCATGGACATGGGCAGAATTTGGATACGGATTGATAACCGTTGGCACAATGTCACAGAAAAGCCGTTGGCTTGTCCATATTTCAGAAATATGGGAAAAGGATAGCGATGAGACATAAAGTATTAAGAAAAATAAGTTTTCTGTTAAGCATCTGTCTCCTGCTTGCCGCCTGCGGACGGGAGCCGGGTCCCAATGGGACGGCAGCCACCGGAGCGGAAACAGCCGGGACCGAACAGACATCAACTCCAGAACCCCAGACGGACTGGCAGGAAAAGAGACTTCCGACAGCAGGAGCTGTGAAGGATGCGCTCTTGTATGTAAATGACAATATATCCGTAGAGTACAGGGAGCCCGGGGAAACGGTTGCTCATACCTGTCTTCAGCTTGCCTGGGGTAACGATTTCTATGTGCTGGACTCGTATCGACAGCAGGATACCGTAAGTGCTTCTCTGCAAAAGATTAACGGGGACACTGGGGCGGGAGAACAGGTCTCCTTGTCCACCGGCGTCTGGGAGATAGAAGGCGGCTTAATACAGGGAATGGATGTGGTAAACGATGACAGACTGGTATTCTGGGTCAGCGGCAGGAGTGCCCAGGATGATCAGGAGATCCGATCCTATGCTGTGTATACGGATTGCCGGGGCCAGATACAGAATAAGGTGGAACTGACAGACATCCTGCGGGAGAACGGCATCCGGGAGGGACTTGCGTACGCCGTTCTGTTCCTGGGCAGCGACAGTCAGGGAAATGTGTACATAGACGATGTGGACGGACAGACTGTCTATATGCTGGATGCCGAAGGAAAGCTGGCAGGGAGTTATGCCTATCCCTCGGAAAACGGCGCAGGCAGCCAGAGTTTCCGCACATCCGATGGAAAAAGGATTCTTGTCTGCGGCGTGCCGGGAGAATGGGAGTGGGTTCAGCTGGATCCGGATACGGGGGAAGCAAACCGCCATTCTCTACAGGGAATCAAAAATGTCCAGAGATGGTACGCCATGTGGGGAAACATGCTGTACTACGCTGCGGATCATCAACTGGTAAGCTGGGATACTGACACAGGCGAGAGAAAGCTGCTGGCAAGACTGGACGAGGTTGCCGGCTATGCGGATGCGCTGGAAATGGCGGTGATGCCCGCAGGGAATGGACTCAGACTGCTGTTAACGAAAACGGATGAAGCCCGGAGATATATTTTGACGCTCTCCCAGGATCGGCCTGCGGCGGAGGGGGAAATACAGGTGGCCAATCTGTATGGAGAGAGTTCCTTCTTCTCGGAAAGGGTGCTCAGCTTTGGCAGGGAAAATCCCTCCTTCGGAATTCAATATCAGGCGGCTTTTCAGGAGGCGGAGGCCGACAGAGTATTGCTGGAGGTGGCCAACGGAGGGGGGCCGGATCTTTTGTATCTGCCCCGACAGAATGTGAAGGCCCTGCAGGCCAACGGAGCGCTGGGAGAACTGGGGCAGCTTCTTTCCCAGGATACTCTGGATGTTCTGCTGCCGGGGGCCGTTCAGGCGGGAACTTATGAGGGCGGCCTGTATGCGGTTCCCCTGTCGGTGTATGTCAGAACGCTCCTGACCGCCAGGGCCTACTGGCAGGAGGATGGCTGGACCACCCGGGATATACTGTCCCTGCTTGCTGAACAGGACGATATCGAAGGTCTGTTTGTGGATATATCCGGTCAGGATGAATACGCTTATAACCTGTATTTTCTGATGGGAATGGACATCCCGAATTCCCCTTTCATCAAGGATGGGGTGAGCAGTTTTGACTGTCCGGAGTTCCGGGAAATCCTGAAGACAGTTAAGGATATGACCCAAAAGGCCGAAAACAACAGCACGCTATACGACCGCACTGCGCCGTTGGTTTCGGGGGGGTATCTGGGAGTGGAGTGCATGGTGTGGGATATGAAGATTTTCAGCGAGACCTGCGAGAAATTGGGTGATAACGCGAATCTGGTGGGCTATCCCTCCGATGCGGGAGGCAGTCACTTCCTGGTGGATAAGGGAATGCTGGTGGTCAATCAGAACGCCATGGAGAAAGAAGGAGTGAAGGAGCTGGTCAACTACCTGCTCAGTCTGGAGAGCCAGCAGCTTCTGTCCCAGTCCATCAGCGTCAGGGCCGATATACCAAGCGCTCAGGTCGCCTACAATGAGGCGGGTAAAACATACTATTGGAAATCCACAAACAACACCGGTTATCAGTTACCGGCGAAAGCGGATGGAACTTCCTATCTGGAAGAGTATGTGGAACTATTGGGGAAAGCTGTGCCCATGGCTTTTGATTCGGAGGAAGTCTTTAACCTTGTGATGGAAGATGCGGACAGCTATTTTCATTCAGACAAAGACTTGGATACGGTAGTAGATGCTATCCAGAAGCGGGTGCAGATTTATCTGGATGAACGACAATAAAGGCAGTGCTTAAAAAGGGCGTCCATACACCGAAAACGGTGGATGGACGCCTGTTTTACGCTTGGGATGCTATAGCTTTTTCTTGGCCCGTTCAGTGTATTTTTCTTCGCAGTATTTGCAGCGGTATACTTCTTTCACCGGGTCAGCCAGATAGAAAATGTGGGGTAGTTCCTGCTCAATGGAGGTGATGCAGCGGGGATTGTGGCAGTGGATTACATTTTTGATCTGCCGGGGCAGCACCAGGTCTTTTTTGTCCACGATCTCTCCGTCCTTTATGACATTTACAGTAATGTTATGGTCAATGTATGCCAGCACGTCCAGGTCCAGCATGTCGATGTCGCATTCTACTTTCAGAATATCCTTTTTACCCATTTTGTTGCTGCGGGCATTTTTTATGATAGCCACGGTGCAGTCCAGCTTGTCCAGGCCCAGGTGTTCGTAGATGGACAGGCTCTTTCCGGCCTTGATATGGTCCAGCACGAAGCCTTCCTCAATTTTTCCCACGTTTAACATATGATATCTCCCTTCTAACAATATTGCAGATGATTGTGAATTTCCCGGCCTCTGCTTTATGCCAGTTCCAGCAGGGTCAGGATCAGGGCCATGCGCACATAAACGCCGTATTGGGCCTGCCGGAAGTAAGCGGCTCTGGGGTCGTTGTCCACCTCCACCGAGATCTCGTTAACCCGGGGCAGGGGGTGGAGCACCAACATGTCCGGTCCCGCCAGGGCCATTTTGGCCTTGTCCAGAATATAGAAATCTTTCAGACGGATATAATCCTCTTCGTTAAAAAAGCGTTCCTTCTGTACCCGGGTCATATACAGCAGATCCAGCCGGGGCATCACATCTTCCAGGCTGGTGACTTCCTCATAGGAGATTTCCCTGGTTTTCAGCATCTCCGTGATATAGTCGGGGACTTTCAACTCTTCCGGGGAGATGAAAAGAAAGCGGATATCCTCGTAGCGCACCAGGGCGTGGATCAGGGAATGTACGGTACGGCCGAATTTCAGGTCGCCGCACAGGCCGACGGTAAAGCCGCTCAGGGAGCCTTTCAGGCTGCGGATGGTCAGCAGATCTGTTAATGTCTGGGTGGGATGCTGATGTCCGCCGTCCCCTGCGTTGATCACCGGAATCTGGGAATGCTCCATAGCTACCATGGGCGCCCCCTCCTTGGGATGGCGCATGGCGCAGATATCGGCGTAGCAGGAGATAACCCGGATGGTGTCGGACACGCTCTCCCCCTTGGAGGCGGAGGAAGAGCCTGCATCGGAAAAGCCGATGACGCTGCCGCCCAGGCGGGTCATGGCGGATTCGAAACTCAGTCGGGTGCGGGTGCTGGGCTCATAGAAGCAGGTGGCCAGGATCTTGCCGCCGCAGGCGTGGGCGTATTTGGCCTTGTTGTGCTCGATGTCATTGGCCAGGTCAAAAAGCCTGTCCAGTTCCTGGGTGGTGAAATCCAGGGGACTCATAAGATGTCTCATATTTTTATTTCCTCCTATTTTAAGTTCCGCTTATTCCCCCAAAGCACACAATCCCGGTGATGCATGTCCGTCCGCCGGGGCGTCCGTACAGGTATCAGTGCGCTTTGCTGGAATAAGCTGATTTGGAATGCAGCGTATTCCCCACGGGCACGAAAGAAAAGCCGAAGAGGAAACTCTTCGACTTTCTGTATTTATGACATATAAGTGACCAATTCCTCCACGGGTTTGCGTCTGGGGGCCACAGGGGATTCTGCGGGATAACCCACGGGAATTACGGCTACAACTTCCCTGTCTGCGGGAACGTTCAGCAGATCGGCTATCTTATCATCGTCGATGATCCCCATGATAACAGTGCCCAGGCCCTTGTCATAGGCGGCCAGGCAGAACGCCTCGCTGGCAACGCCGGCGTCGAACATCTGCCAGCCCTCTCCCCGATGAGTGGAGTAGGAGCCGTCACGTTCAAAGCCGCTGCGGTTTTTGAGGATGGTAACCACGATGGCCATGGGTGCCTGGTCGATGATGACACCGTTGCCTGCGTAGCCCGAGGTACATTTCGCCACTTCCGCTTTCAGATTGCCCTCCACGGCGATATACCTGACGATCTGTGTATGTTTCCAACTGGGGGCGTAGGATGCGGCTTCCACCACTTCACCGATCAATTCATGAGGAACCGGCTGACTGGTGTAGGAGCGGATGCTTCTGCGTCCCATGATACATTCTCTTGCGTTCATATGTCTACCTCCTTATTTGAGTTCCGTATATTCCCGGACTGCACACATGGCCGGGGATCCGCATATTTTTATTTATTCTAACACAATGCGCCGGAGGTTGCAAAGGATTTTTGCTTGTAAAATATTCGAATGCATTTTATAATGGGCAAATAAGGAACATTGTGTATGCCGGCATAGGAGGCGGAGCCACCGGGAATTGAGCAGGAGAATGCGGCGGCCGGCTCTGGAACGAAAATTTTATATCATAATGGAAAGGATCAACAGCCATGGAAAAAATATGCCCAATCCGGGGGGAATATTTGTATTTGCCCGTCTGCGCAGGCAGGGAAGAGAGAAAACTGGAGATTTTTCTGAAATCCGAGGGAGAGACGCCTGAAAAAATCTTTGAGTTTATGGTGCCGGTGGACGGAACCGCTGCGGGAGGATATGTCTGTGACTTTTATGCACAGATCCCGGTCAGGCAGTATCAGGGCCGGGAGTTCCTTATCTGCGGCGAGTTTCCCATGGCTTTTGAGGAAGGCATTTTCGTGTCCGGGAAGCGGCAGACCGAAAACCAGGCGCGGCCTGCGGTTCATTTTACCGCGGACAGCGGCTGGACCAACGATCCAAACGGGCTGATCTATGCGGAGGGCATATATCATCTGTATTTTCAGTACAACCCTTTTAACACCTCCTGGAACAATATGAGTTGGGGCCATGCGGTGAGTGAAGATCTGCTTCACTGGAAGCAGGAGGACACGGTGTTGTTTCCGGACGGGAGCGGGACCATATTTTCCGGCTGCGCCATAGGCAATGACCGGGGGCTGCTGGGCTTGCCCAAGGAGGCGTTGCTGTTTTTTTACACGGCGGCGGGGGGAAGCAGCGACTGGAGCAGGGGCCGGGAGTTTACGCAGAAAATCGCGTACAGTCTGGACGGCGGCAGGACGCTCTGCAAGATGGAGGAGCCCTGCCTGCCCACGGTCTGCCGGGAGAACCGGGATCCTAAAGTATACTGGCATGAAGAGTCTCAGGCTTATGTGATGGCGCTGTGGCTGGAGGAGAATGATTTTGGGATATTCCGTTCCGAAGATCTGGCGCATTGGGAACAATCGGACAGATTCACGCTGGAAGGCGCCTGGGAATGCCCGGATCTTCTGTGTCTGAGGAGCGAAGACGGGGAGACATGCTGGTTTTTCTGGGCGGCGGACGGTTTCTGTTTTCCCGGTAAATTTGACGGGTATCATTTCCGGCCGGAGGGCAGCAGGCAGCGGGCCTATGTGAACAGCATCCCCTATGCAGCCCAGACCTACTCCGGCGTGACAGGACGAGTGATTTCCATTCCCTGGCTGCGGATGGAGAATGACGGCAGGCCTTTCACCGGGACTTATGGCATTCCGGTGGAACTGGGCTGCAAAAAGACGGGGGAGGGCTGTGTTCTGACCCAGCGGCCCGTGAGAGAGTTGCTGGAGAGTCGTGTTCGTATAGGGATCGAAGGGGCCGCTCCCGGAGGCGGCTCCGTGGTTCAGGAAGGTGGAAGGATCATTTGCAGGCCCGGAAAGGGAAAGGCCTTGGTGTTGGAGATGCGGGCGCTCGATGGCAGGTCTGTGTACACCTGGGAGATTAATGACAGCCGGGTCTGCTATGATCCGCTTTTCGGACTGTTTGCGGTGGACGGAGAAGAAAGTCGGGTGGGCTGCGGCTGCAGAGAGTTGACTTTGATTGTGGATGACAGGATTCTGGAGGTCTTTTTTGAAGGGGGCGTCTGCCTGGGAACCTTTCTGCTGCAGGGGCAGGAAGTCGGTTTGGCAATGCCGGAGGCATATGTGGCAGAGTATACCGCCTATGAGGTGTGAGCATGAAAGGGGGACAGGGAACGAGAAGAGAAAAGGCCATGCAGGCAGAGAAAGAAGCGGAAAAAGGGAAGAAAAGAAGCAGATGGCTGTATGACGGAATCATACTTTTGGGAATCGGACTGCTTGGCTTTGCGGGATTTGGGCTATACGGGCGCTACGCGGACCGGGCGGCGTCGGAACAATTATATAAGGTGTTGAACGAGCAATATGTATTGCCGCCGGAACAGGTTTTGACCGGGGAGGCAGGATCGGGCTCCGGGACGGAAGGAGGCGGCTCTCTTCCGGGCGGCGTTTCCGGGGGAGACTTTCCGGCGGAAGAGGAGGAGCCGGAAGAAACTCCCTGGAACCACATGATCCGGGTGAATTTTAAAAGTCTGAAAGAACGCAACCCGGATGTGATCGGCTGGATTTTTTTTGAGAACGAGAGCATCAGCTATCCCATTTTGTATTCCGGGGACAATGTCCGGTATCTGCGCAGGACGCTGGACGGGAAGAACGCGTCTGCAGGCAGTATTTTTCTGGATGGGGGCAACACCCCCGATTTTGAGGACAGCAGAAATGTAATCTATGGGCACAATATGAAGAACCGAAGTATGTTCGGGAAGCTGAAATACTACATGCAGGAAAAAGAATATTATGAGGACCATCAGTATTTTCAGATTTTGTCGGAAGGCGTTGTGTACCGCTATCGGATTTTTTCTTATTTCGATGTGGAGGAGACGGAGACAGAGATGTGCCGGGTCGACTTTACTCCGGAAAAGGAGTTCTCGGATTTTATCGGTTTGCTTCAGAGCCGAAGCGTCAGGGACACCGGGATTGAGGTGGGGCAGAATGATAAGGTGGTTACGCTGCTCACCTGCTATACGCCGGGGAAAAGAACGCTGGTCAATGCGGTGAGAGTGGACAGTTACGAAATAGAGACCATGCAGCAAAAACAGGAAGAGCAGGAAGTCGTACAGTAAAGACGGCTTCCTGCTTTTTCATATTCAACTTCTTTAAGTAAAAACTGAAATATTTGAAAAAGAAGTAAATAATATATTTACACCTGATATTAAGACATGATATAATGTTTTTACCAAGATATACCTGTTCGGAAAAATAAACAAGGAGGGAAAAAATGAAAAAACGGAAGAGTATTTTTGGGGTTTTCCTAAGCTGCGTTTTGGCGATATCCACCATCTTGTTATCGCCGGTAACGGTTAATGCGGAGGAAGTAACATTGGGGGATGTGGATAACAGCGGGGGTTTTCGGCAGAACGAGTCGTCCCGCATCGAATTGACGGATGCGGAACAGACATATGTGTTCACTTCCACGTCCAACTCAAACGCGGATCAGAACTGGCATGCGCCCGCGTTTTTTGTGTATTCGGAAAATAACGCGGAACTTTTCGCGGGCCGTTCGGACGCATATGGGTGGGTCGGAGCGGATAATACCGCCGGCGGTCTGCCGGCAGGGTATAATTACCAGACGTTTTTAGACCCCCCATTTACGAACTGGGACTCATGGCGGGACGCCAATAAAGCGGGAGTCGAGTGTAAGTTGACCATGCGTAAGGTTGGGGATTATGCGGTAGTGGCCCTATACAACAGCGGGGTGACTTCCATTGTGACGGTTCCGGCGGTCGGTACTGTATCCGTGTCGCTGTCAGGAGAGAACTGTGTATTGACCGGCATCAGATCGGCGGGGGGCCATATTGATCTGAGTCCGGCAGTCGATCTTATTGGAAGTGGCGGAAATGGCGGAGGCGGCGCTCAGGAGGGAACCTTTGACCTTGTGGACAACAGCGGCGGGTACAAACAGAGCGAATCTCCCCGTATGGGAGTGACGGATGCGGAACAGACGTATGTGTTCACGTCCACGTCCAACGCAAATGCGGATCAGAACTGGCATACACCCGTATTCTTTGTGTATTCCGAAAACAATGCGGAACTTTTTGCGGGCCGTTCGGACGCATATGGTATGGTGGGCGCGGACAATACCATGAGCGGTCTGCCGGAGGGATATCGTTACCAGACATCTTTTGATGCTCCCTATGGGGACTGGCCTTCCTGGCTGGTTGCCAATAAGGCAGGTGTTCAATGCAAGTTGACTATGCGTAAGGTCGGAGACTATGTGATAGTGGCTCTGTACAATCATGGGGTGACTTCCACGGTGACGGTTCCTGCGGCAGGCGCTGCGTCTGTTACTTTGTCCGGAGAATTCTGTACATTGAACAATATTGTGCCTTCAGAGGACCATATCGACCTGAGCGCAGCCGTCGATGCGATCAACGGCGGAAGCGGCGAACCAGGAGAAGGTGAGCCCGGAGAGGGAGAACCCGGGGAAGGCGAGCCGGGAGAAGGAGAACCCGGAACCGGTGATGTTTTCCTGGATTGCTCCGCATTCTGGAGCGCGCACACGGCAGGATTTGAAATTACCCAGGAACCTCATACCTATACGTTCCGCTCCAGGACTTATGAGGGAGCCGTCAACAACTGGGAGACCCCTTTGTTTGTGATTTTCCACAGCGGAGACGGTCTGGTAAACGGCGAAGGATACAGAGAGTACGGGGTGCTGCGCTCCGACAACTGGTACTGGGACGGGGCAGATATGATTGCGCCCATCGGCAAAGCATCGGAGAGTTTCCCCGAAGGCTTTGACTGGGCGGCATGGCAGGCGGCAAACAGGAACGGTGTGGACTGCGCCGTTACCACCCAGTTGTACAACGGATGCGCGCTGATCGGCGTGACGAACAACGGAGTGACCACCACTTATGCAGTGCGTCTGGATCCGGCCGTCAAAAATTACCTGTCGCTGACCGGAGAACTCTGTACCTTAAGCGATCTGCAGGCTTCGGACCAGCATATGGATCTTACGGCGGCGAGAGCGAGCGCGGACGCCATGCTGGGTCATGTCAATCAAACCAATCATAATTCCAATCCGCCGGCGGCTCCCGCCTCGGAAGTACGGCCGGTTGAAGGCGGTGAGATCCTGGCGGGCAGCGCATGGTGGTCCGGTATGGCTGTGGGTTCCAATCAGCTGATGAGCGGTGACGGGACCTGGACATGGATTGTTCATGCGTCTGCGCTGCTGGACGGATACGGCGCATTCAGCGTGGAGATTTATGATCCTGCCACAAACGGCTATATCACCACCGGGTCGGATCGGAATGCCTGGACGGCGGAGGGATTTGATCCCAAGAAAGCCATGGTAGTGGGCGTACCGGCGGAACTGGACAGCAAGCTGGTGGAAGGGCATGCTTATGTGGTGACCGTCACCCGCTCCGGCAATACCTTTATGGTTCACTATATGGATTACACCGCGAATACGGAGCTCTGTTCGCTGGCAATCACTCCAAGCGAGATGGCCAGCAATGATGTTCAGATTCATGTAATGGCCCAGGTGGGCACCTATATAACCGCATTCAGCCAGGGTGCGCTGGCCGGTGTCCCCGTCCCCAAGGCCGGGACGGCAGGGGGCAGCGAAGTGCTCACCGGCACGGAATGGTGGAACGGCATGGAGGCAGGTTCTTATCGGAACATGAGCGGAGACGGCACCTGGACCTGGACAGTACAGGCCTCCGACTTAAAAGACGGATACGGCGCATTCAGCGTGGAGATCTGTGATCCTGCCATCAACGGCTACATTACCACCGGATCCGATAAAAATGCCTGGACAGCGGAAGGCTTTGATCCTGCGAAAGCGGTGATCTCGGGTATTCCGGCAAAACTGGACAGCAAGCTGGTGGAGGGACATACATATGCGGTGACCGTCACCCGCGCCGGAAATACTTTTACGGTCCGCTATACGGATCACACCACGGGCAAGGAACTTTGTACCCTGGTTATCACCCCCGGCGAGGTGGTCAGCAATGATGTCATGATACATGTGATGGCTCAGGTGGGTACCTTTGTGACCGCTTTCAATCAGGGCAGCCTGATCGCGGCGCTTGGGGATTCCGTACCGTTTGCCCTTTATGCAATCGCCGTAATCGGCCTTGCCGCCATCGCCTTTGGCTGCAAAAAAAGATTTGTAAAATAAGCATTGACTGCCGAATTGCCGGCGGGAGGGACGGATCCTTGTGATCTGTCCGCCCGCCGGCAGTTTTTATATGGGCAGACTGCCATTAGGTAATCTTCACTAAGTTCTCCCGGTCCATTTTGGTAATCTCCACGAAACAAATAAATCTTCGAAAAGTCCTTGTATTCCCAATGAAAATTTGCTAATATCAAACTAATTACCAATTAAATGTAGATTAATTTAGCTTAATGAAAAGTATTAATTAAAGAAAGGAAGGAACCACCATGGGCATTGTTTATCTATCGGAGGAGCGGCTGTTTAAGCTGGATACTCCCCATACGACCTATTGCATCGGCATCATAGACCAGGAGGGCTTTCTGGGACATGCCTATTACGGCGGGAAAATTGACGATGTGCGGGGGATGTCTGCGCTGATGCGCATTAATGAGAACCCTATGACGCCCCAGGTCAATCCCCGGGACAGGCTGTCTTTTCTGGACAGTTTTCCCACGGAGTATTCCGCCCACGGCGTGGGGGATTATCGGGAGAGCAGCGTCCGGGTAAGCACCGTATCGGGCCACAGCGCCGTGCTGTTAACCTATGAGTCTCATGAAATATACCGGGGCAAGGAGGCGCTGGAAGGTCTGCCGGCCACTTTCGGCGGACAGGAAGAGGTGACCACGCTGGCTGTCACCTGCCGGGACAAGGCGCTGGGCCTTCGGGCTGTGCTGCTCTACAGTGTGTTTGAGGACACGGACGCCATTGCCAGGAGTGTACGCTTTTACAATGACGGGGGCCGGCCTCTCTATCTGGAAAAGGCCATGAGCGCCTGCCTGGATCTGGACAACCGGGACTATGACATGATCACGCTGCACGGTTCCTGGGCCAGGGAACGCCATATGGACCGCCGCAGGGTGAGCCATGGCAAACATGCCGTATCCAGCCTGCGGGGAGAACCGGGCCATCAGGAGCACCCTTTCCTGGCGCTGCCGGAGCGCACGGCCACTCAGGACAGAGGGGATGTGTACGGCTTCAGCCTGGTCTACTCCGGTAACTTCAGGATGCAGGCGGAGATGAATCAATTTGAAAGCATCAGGGTAACCGCAGGGATTGAACCGGAAGATTTTAGCTGGAAATTAGCCCCGGGCGAAAGTTTCCAGACTCCGGAGGTCATTCTGGTCTACTCCGGGGAGGGTCTGGGGGGCATGAGCCGCGCCTATCACGACCTGTACAGAAAGCATCTGATCCGCAGCCCCTATCGGAACAAAAAGCGTCCCATCCTGATCAACAACTGGGAGGCAACTTATTTTGATTTCGATACGGACAAGCTGCTTTCTATCGCAAGGGAGGCGTCCGCGCTGGGCATCGAGATGCTTGTTATGGACG
>OFGF01000769.1_pt1 | contig 24425 bp, 23 predicted proteins | sample 1521711 | NCBI WGS metagenome assembly OFGF01 (sample SAMEA3504092, study PRJEB24116) | mouse gut metagenome | biome: mouse gut; feature: mouse-associated habitat; material: faeces | place: Denmark | collected 2011 | reverse complement strand
GCCTTCTTCGTAAGCCACCTGGATGGCGTCCCCGATGTGGAAGCCGAGCGCCTCCAGCCATTTACCTTCCATCTGTATTTTCGGCGTTTCGATGTACCCGCTGCCGAAGTAATGGTTTTTGCCCTGCCGTGCGCGTGAGGAATACTGTACTTTCATTTTCTTTGTTTGCATAAACTGCCTCCTTTTCTTTTGGTACGGACATGTTAAATCGGGTGCGCGGTAATAGCAAGCGAATCCCGCACCATAAACTGCACAAACATCCCGGCAGATGATTGTCCAGTATTTTGGGGATTTTGGCTTGCTATTCTGTACAGACAGAGCGAACATGTACCTACCAAAACGAAGGAGGCATACACATGCAGATGGATATTAAATTTGAACTGAAACCAAAACAGCGGCCAAAGCTGGCGGAAGAGATTGCCACGGCGCTGCACACAGTCCCATGCTACCAGAAAGCGCCGAGCCTGGCCTATAAAATTGGTGACTGCACATTGGAAAGGGATGGGACGCTCCGCATCCCGGACAGCGTGGACAGGGAAACGGTCAGCAATCTATTGGAGCATCTGAAAGAAAAAGGCTTCACAGGCGAAGCGGAGCAGACGGAGGATAGGCTGACCATCAGTATGCCAAAGGAATCATTCACACCGGAGGCATTGGAGAATCTTACAAAGCTGGTGGAGAACAAGGGCGGGCTGATGGCGCGGGCGTTCCAGGCTGATGATATCCGCCTTACGGTCACGGAGGATGCGGTCAGCTTTCCGTGGTTCCCATTCACGGCAAATCCGGACGAAACGGCGGCTTATACGGAATTCGTGGAGAAGCTGTGCGGGATGGCAAGACGGATGAAACGGGTGTCCGGCAAGCCGACGGAAACGGACAATGACAAATACGCGTTCCGCTGTTTCCTGCTCCGGCTCGGTTTTATCGGGGATGAATACAAAGCTGCCCGGAAAATTCTGCTGAAGGACCTCACAGGCAATTCCGCTTTCCGGCATGGGAAATAAATGCCATAGGTTTTGGAAATGCCCTGCACCCATAAATTGGAAAGGCAGGGCATTTTCTGTGGTGATGCCTTGGTTGTTGGCGGATGCTTATGCGGCCTTTATCTGCAAAGTCTTGACGGCTTCCGGGCGGGTGAGCCTGCCGTCCAGGAACTCATAGGCAAGGTAGCCTGTCTGGTGCTGGAGGGTGAAACGCTCCGTCAGCGTCCGGACGGACAGCGGGAGGCGGTTCACAATCCAGTAATGGCTGAGATCCCCGAATGCAACGGGCAGTCTCCCAGGGGCGACGGACGGCATGAATTCCGAGGTATGCACTGGCTTCCCAAAGATGGTGTCGCTGTTATGGTTCCACAGGTAGCCGCCGCCGTTATCCTTTAACGTGCGGAGCGTGAGGGCGGTTTCGTCATTCATGATCCACACGCCGTTTTTGCGGTGTTCCGGCTTGACGGAGAGGTACAGCCTTGCCATATCGTCAAAGCTGATCTCTGCGGTTGTCAGGCCGATCTCCGCGCCATCTGTGCCGTGTAGGATGCCTGTCGGCATCCCCTCGCCGCTCCCATTGATGAATGCGTTTTCCTCCGCCTTTCCGAAGCTCTTAGCCAAGTGCGCCGTGAGGTAGCCTTCCGCGTCAAAGCCAATATCTTTTACATAGTTGTTGGTGAGCTTTACGATGACCGCCAGCTTATTGCAGCGGAAGAGCTGCCTTGTAAGGCCGCCCGTGGCGTCCATGATGCTGACTTTGCCATTTTCCGGTACCCATTCAGCGAGGTCTTCACAAACGGAAGTCCAGATGGAGCCTTCTGACTGCGGCGCACTGATGCAGGTGGCAAGCTGACGGAAGACACTCTCTCTGCACAAGGCCTCCTGGAACTTCTTATTGCTGTCAGCCGGGAGGACGAGCGTGTCATGCAGGGAATTCCCGCTCTGCATGATCTCACGAGGGGCCTGGCCGCCCCGCATGGCTTTGTCCCAGAACGCCCTTTTGTACTCCGCTGTGCCGATTGTGTAAATATCATATGCTGTCATAAGATTCCTCCTTGAAAATAATGTCATCTGCGCGGTTGGATGCTCTTTGGGGCGTCCAGCCGCACAGGTGGAAATAATGTGTCTGTGAAATATCAATGTGTGCATCTTCCCGGATTTACCCGGTGTGTTTTACACAGGCTTTCCCTGCGGACTTATGGTATTTCCTCATAAGCCGTTTTGCGATGGCGGGGTGGAGGTACTGGCATTTCACACAGGCTTCCATCATGTTTTCGATGCTGCCGTAAAAATAGGAATGCCCGCGGTACTGCATACAGAAAAACTTATCCGTTGTAATATCCCTTGGGGCGAGCAGGAGCACGGCGTTCTCCTTATCCTGCACGGCGATGTCCAGGACAAAGAAGCTGTCAAAGTCCACGTTTCCCCGGAGATAGTGCGCGATTTTTCCTGGAAGTTTCACCGTAATCCCTCCCTTGCCCGGAGCAGCCGCTCCATCACGCTGTCCTGCGGCGTTGCGCCCTGGTATTCGGTGGAGCAGTTCTCCTTGACAATCTGGTAGAGCATCGCCCACATCTGGTTGGACTGCTTCATATAGCTTTGCGCCATGCCGACAAACGGGGAGGCGATGGCCTGCTGCGTGGTCGGGTGCTTCGCCAGGAAGCCGAATTCTGATATCGCCTGCTCGCACTGTATCCAGCGCGAAACGCTCATGGCGTACTGCTCGATAAGCTGTGTTTTTACCAGTTTCTCACAGCCGCGCTCTTTGAGCCACTCCCATGTTTCCGTGTATATTTCTTCGGCGCAGAATTCCCCGCCGTTCTTCTGTTTCTCCCTCATGTAATCCTTTGGCGTGGGCATCTCCACACACTCCAGTGTGGCGGTTTCCGGCGCGCCCATCACCATGAGCGGGCGTTTGCCCGGATTGCCTGCGCCTATTTTTTCTGCCAGGGCTTTCGGCGGCCGCCCGCCTGTGCCTGGCATTGGCCCTCTTTTTCCCATATGCTGCTCCTTTCCGGGAAGATCCCTTGAAAACTTATTGGTTAATACCCCAAAAACTTATGCGGTTTTTGTGCGTGTGCCTGCCCGCCCGTCAGGCAGGAGGGCAGGCACAAAGATAGAAGCCGCCCCTGCGCCTAAAAGATGCGGCAGCGGTTGCTGATCCCGCACAGGCAGAGGCCGGACTTGCGGTCATGCTCATCCGTCCAGCGGGTGAGGCCGCGGCGGATGATGTAGTCCTCCATGTCCCTGTAATGCAGGAAATGCACGCTGTACATCGTGCCGATGATGCTCCACGCGGCTGGCTCCGGCTTTTTGCTGCACATGACCATCATTGGCACGCATCCAGGCGTTGCCAGCAGGTCAAACGGCTGGTAGTGTCTGGTGTTGTTGTCGTAATTCTCCAGGAAACTTAAATCCATCTGGTGTTTTTGTTTCTCCATGTGTTCCTTTTCCTTTCTCTGCGGCAGGTCGCAGGCAATAATCTGGTGATAGAAGTGGCAGTTTTTTATTTCCCAAACAGTGTCCACAGTGGGTGGGGCAGTCTGTGGCAGGTAAAATATATTTTTTCCTATAAGGGTAAAATCTGGAACTATATATAGAACCTGCCACATGTTGCCCCAACTGTGTTTATGGGATGAAATCCCCACACAGCAGGCGGTAGCCGATTAACAGCGTGGTCTTTTCGCCGCCGTCTTTTGGACGCTTGCGGGCGATCTCCCCGAATGTGCGCAGAGCCTGGTTGAAATTGCGGCTGTTCTCCGGGAAGCACCCGTTCTGGCCGCACCAGATGCGGTACTGCTGGTAGACGGCTGACGTCTTTACTTCGGCGCCGCCGCAGGCTTCCAGGCATTCTTCGGAAAATAATTTAATCTTGTCGCTGTCATGCTCATAGGCTTTCGTTGCCTCCGTCACGCATGGCGGGGGATTCAGACCTTCTGCCAGGAGCATCGCATACCCCTCCAGCATCCAGTTCAGTATGGCACTCCTGGCCGCCTCCGAGGCAAACTCCCGTTTCAGCCCCTTGTCCTGCTCCCATTCCTCGAAATGCCGGCCATAGGGGATGAGGATGATGCGTCCGCTCGTGAAGAGCGTCATGTCTGTGATGACCGGGAGGTAGTTGGCGTTCATGTATATCTTGAACTGGGGGCGGAAGTCGAAGCTGTTCTCATGCAGGAACCGGGCGTTCAGTGTGTCATTGCCCGTCATGCTCTTTACCAGCGCCTCATTGACCACAAGGCCGCGCCTCGGCTCCGCGATGCTGGCGTAGCGCACCCCGGCAAGCCTCGCGATATCCTCGCTGGGGGCCTGGCTGTTCGCCGTGTGTTTCGTGGCTATGGTCTCCGGCCGGACAGAAAGCCCATAATCCCCGGCCACGTTCAGGCAGCTCTCGTTCATCGTCCCTTTGCCGTTGCGGGTGGTCGCGCCGTATTCGATGAACAGGCATTCCAGGGAAGTGTCCCCGGTCAGGCCGTAGCCTTTCGTCTTTTGGATGAACCGCGCCTTCTCCCGGTCGCCGCCTGTGACCTCGTCAACGAACTGCAGGAATCGGGGGCTTTTTGCATCCGGGTCATAGGAGGCGCCTGCCGTTTTTGTGATCAGGTCATCCGCTGTGTGTTCGTGCGGGATGCCCGTCCGCGCATCCACGGTTACGTTCTTGCAGTTGATGTAATAGATGTCTTTGTCAAACTCCGCCATGGAGATCGGGTAGACGCTCTGCGCGTCATTGATGAAGGTGCTACGCAGGCTCCGCGCCTGCCAGCGTGTGCTGTATTCCAGATAGCTCTTGCGTTTTTGCTCATCCTGGATGGTGAGGGCGTAACGCACCAGGCTATCGCCCAGGCTCTTGGCAAGTTCCATCGTCCTTAAGCCCCCGATGTCTGGCGCCCACCGGACGCCGTCATAGGCGAACCACATCTTACGCTCCGGCACATACCGGGCAACGCCTTTATAGATGTCTGCGAACAGCCTGCCGGAGCCGCTGTCGTTCCAGGTGTAGCGGGCGTTGCAGTCGGGGTGCATTTCTGCCAGCCGTGGGGCAAGTGTGTCAAAATCTACATCTGCTGGTGTGTGTTTTCTTGGCCTGTAAAAATCAGATGCCAGATACACCGCTTTCTCCAAAGTGATCTGTCCGTAGGTGGAGCCGCTCTGCGCCCTGTCCCATTTATCGCGCATCAGTCCGGACTGCCGGAACAGCCGGTCCATCTGCCCGGCGTCCCCGCCGCACCAGAAGGCCAGGATGGCGGCGAGTGCCATGTCGGCTTCGCTGTGCGACTTCCCTTCCGGGATGACGCCATTCCACAGGCTCTGGAATTTTTTGCCCTGCGCGGAAGCGGACGCCATGCGGATGACGGACCTATCCGATAAAAAACTCCCAGGCGGCTGTGCGGCGTCGGCTTTTTTCTCTGGCACTGGGCGCACCATGTATCTTTCCAACACGGCTTCAAACTGTGCGCTGCGCTCCTCGCAACCGCGTTCCCGGATGCAGTTGCCCGTGATGGTGCAGAACCTCCCAGTGGCGCCCGGGGCATAGGCTTCCAGCCCGATCTTCCGGTTATTGATATAGTACCTTTTGGCGTCAAAGTGGAAATGGGCGGCCCGGAACACCATGCGGACACCCGTGCCGGACGGGCTGCTTTCCGTATAAGTGTCCATGGTGTCCGTGACGTCCTGCGCCATGGGGGACAGCGTGCTGTCAAAATAGCAGGCGTCCCCATCGATGCAGCCGAACGGCTTGAACACGCCCAGGCCAATCCCGCTGTATTTCCCCTTGGATGAGATGAAGGCGTCTGCGGCAAGGCTGAAATCCACATAGTGCTTTATGTCCGTAGCGTCTGCCCGCCTGCCGTCCGGGCGGTACGGGACTTTATCTAGCCGCCCTTTCCGTCTTTCGTATCTCCAAAGGCAGAAATGCCCCTCCTCCTTCAATTCATCCGGCAGTTTCTCAAACATGCTGTCCGCCTCCCTCCCGCAGTTTGCCTCCCTGTCATTGGAACCATTGTTTTTCCGGCTCTTTCGTTAAATCTGCGCCCAATGTGCTGAGCTGCTCGCACAGCCTGTCGTAATTGATGAGCGCCTTGTTGCCCACAAAGATTGCGGGGAGTTTCCCGGCTTTCAGCATCAGGCGCAGCGCGTGTTCCGACAGCAGGCCGGTCCTTGCGACCTGTCGCACGGTCATCATTCTTGGTACGTTTTCAGTCATATGCAGTTCTCTCCTTCCGTGAGATTCTGTAATTTATCATATAACAGTTAGTGACCAATGTCAAGGAGAATACTCACAAAAAGTTATTTGACGAAATGGAATGATAGGGTTTTATTTTACAAAATGTTAGAAAATGCTTGACGGTACTCACAGATAGTGATAAGATTGAAAAAACGGAGGTGCATAATAATGTTTGCAGAAAGGTTAAAAGAAATCCGGAACGGGGCGGGGATGACACAAGTGCAGCTTGCGGAAGCCCTGGGGGTCTCCAAAGGCACGGTCGCCATGTGGGAGATTGGGAAGCGGGAGCCGAATTATGAGACATTGAACGCCCTGTCGGGGATTTTTGACAAGCGGATTGACTATATCCTTGGCTATTCCAATGACAGTTCCTCGGCGCGTCTCAGTGAGGAGCATATAGAGCAACTTGGCGCATGGATGGTGGAGGATGACGCACAGGAGGAATTCATGGACATCATGGCGTTGGATAATTACGGCAGGATGGCCATCCACGGGCTGGTAATGGCGGAAAAGGCAAGGTGCCGGGAACAGGGGACGCTCATCCCGACGGACAGCGTGGAAGTGACGGTAAGGTTAAGGGATAAAAGATGATGCACATAGGGAGGGAAACCGGGATGGTTTTTCTCCTTATTTTTTGAAAAATCCGTTGACTTTATGGGCATTCAGAGCAATGTATAGTAGTGGAAATTTAAGAAAGGGGGCGCACACATCATGCCAAGCGTAAAAAGGCGCGGGGACTCCTTCCGCATCATGGTATCCCTGGGGTATGGGATGGACGGGAGGCAGATACGCAAGACGACCACATACACGCCGCCGGAGGGCGTCACGCCCGGAAAGGCAGAAAAACTGGCCACAGCCTTTGCCTACGAGTTTGAGAAGCAGTGCAGGGGCATGGTGAACTTCAATGAGAATATCCGCTTTTCAGAGCTGGCTGACTGGTATTACGACCAGATAGCGGTGCATAAGCTGAAGCCGATGACGCTCTATTGCAACAGGAAGATCATAGACACCTATGTCCTTCCGTACATCGGGAACATGAAATTAAAGGACATCAACACAGCCCGGATCGACAAGCTGTTCAACGAACTGTACCGGGACGGGCGGAAGCGCGAGACCTACCGCCTGCGCAGTTCGGAATTGATACCGGAGGGGACGCGCAGGCCAGTATCCAGGAAGTCCGGCGTGAACCTGAACACGGTCAAAAGCTGCGTGGACGGCACTCCGGTGCTGAAAGACACGGCGCAGCGGCTGGCGGATGCTATCGGCAGGAAGCTGGGCGATGCATTCATCCGGGAAGAGGCAGGCGGCGGGCTGGACGTGCGCACCATCAAGCGCGTCCGCACGGCACTGTCACCAATTTTCTCCACGGCGGTGAAAAAGGAGCTGCTGCTGAAAAACCCGGTCACCCATGCCACGACGCCCGGTTCGGAGCCAAAGGAGAAGGAATTCCTGGATGCGGGGCAGTGCCGGGAACTGCTCGGCTTCCTGCATGAGATGACAAACCCGCAGCTTCCACGGGCAATAGAACTTTTACTTTATACGGGGCTGCGCGTGGGCGAACTGACCGCCCTGCACTGGAATGAGGTTGACCTGGAGAAAGCCACGGCAACCGTAAAATACAACCTTTACCGACTGGATGGCGAATACCGGCTTTCCACGCCCAAGACAAAGAGCAGCGCAAGGGTGGTGGCCCTGCCGCCGCAGGCGGTGAAACTCCTGCGAGAGCAGAGGGAATGGCAGGACAGGCGCAGGAAAGAAGTCGGGGATAAGTGGATTGACTGGGGAGCCGTGTTCACGGGGCAGTTCGGCGAATACATGAGCAAGAACTACATCAACCTGCAGTTTAAACGGCTTTTGAAGAAGCATGATTTTCCGGACATACACATCCACGACCTCCGCCACGCGAACGCCTCATTGCTGATAAACATGGGCATACCAACGAAAGTGATCTCCGAGCATCTCGGCCACTGTGACACCCGGACAACGGAAAATATCTACGCCCATGTGTTTGCGGAAACGCTGGCGCAGACTTCGGACGCCATCAGCCAGGCACTGGCAGGGATAGACGGGGAAGAAATACGGCATTAGGCGGCATAGGCACAGAAAACACTAGGGTTCCCGCACAGGTACAGATGGCGGGAGCTTTGGTGTTTATTGGTTGTTTAAATCCCCAAAACGAGCCGGTACGAAGTGGGACGAAACACATCTTGGAGTGCTACGAAACCGCATGAAACGGGGATTTCTCAACGATAGGAAACTCTATGAATGATTGGAAGTGGTGCTTGAGAAAGAAAACATCTACACGCTGGATGCCAAAGGCGAGGTGATGATCACTATTATGAGCAGCCTGGCACAGGAGGAAAGCCGTTCGATCTCTGAGAATGTGACCTGGGGAAAACGCCGCAGTATGGAAGAAGGCAGGTTCTCCCTTGCGTACAAATACTTTCTCGGCTACAAAAAAGGTGATGACGGTATTTTAAAAATCGTGGAAGAAGAGGCTAAAATTATCCAGGAAATATACCAGCTATTCTTGGAAGGTAAAACCATCCGTGCAATTGCCGACCACCTTACCAGATGTGGGATACCAACGCCAAGAGGCAAAGAAAAATGGAGCGTCTCTACTATCACGAGCATCCTTACTAACGAAAAGTATAAAGGCGATGCCCTGCTCCAAAAAACCTATACTACCGATTTTCTAACCAAGAAAAGTAGAAAGAACAACGGCGAACTGCCGCAATACTATATCAAGGATTCCCATCCGGCAATCATAGACCCGGCAACCTTTGACCTGGTACAACAGGAAATTGAGCGGCGACGGCCTGACCGTCGGCAGTTGCACCGGAGCAGTCCATTTACAGCCAAAATCATATGCGGCGAATGCAGCGGCTACTATGGGCGGAAAGTTTGGCACAGCAACAGCAAACACCGCAAATATATCTGGCGCTGCAACCAGAAATATGGAGCAGAAACAGCGTGTTCTACTCCTAATCTGGATGAGTCTGCCATCAAAGCGGCATTTGTGGAAGCGTTCAACCAAATGCTGGGCGATAAAGAACAATATATTGCCCGGTTTGAGAAAATGCTACCATTACTGGCAGATACCACAAAGTTGGAAGCGCAGATGACGGAAGCTCAGACCAAACATGATGAGTTGATGGATAATCTCCGCCGCTATATGCAGGAAAATGCCCGTAAAATCCAAAATCAGGAAGAATACAACCACCGCTTTTCTGAACTGGATGCAGAATGTAAAAAGGCTGAGGAGGAAATAGAGGCTATACAAAAAGAGCTTCTGTCGCAATCCGGCAGGAAGGAGCAGATCAGACGCTGCTTGAATGATTTGCGGGGATGTGGGGATATCCTTGAAGAGTTTGACCTTGATTTATGGAATTCTATGGTTGAATCTGTCACAGTATGTACCGACAAAAAACTGGTATTCCTATTCCGGGATGGAACAGAAATTATGGTGCAGATGCTAAAAACAAAAAATGACTAAAACGATATAGCTGTACTTTAACAATGTACAGTTTAACTGTGAGCAACTTAATGAAAAAGCCTGCGGCGGTCTCCGTAGGCTTTTTATAATTAATGGCATATGTTCCCATTTATATGCAAACATTAAATAATAATTTCGTATGCAATACTTTGTTTGCTGCTTTTACAAAATGTTTTTATTGCTAATTCAATTTCAGATTTAGTACAACCGGATGGAATATGTATATATAAATCTTCTTTTGCTCGACTGCATGCAACATAATACATTCTTGTAAACTCGTCAGCAGGGGTTTCTTTAGTTAAGCATGGTGACGAATATAATGACGCTATGCTTATCCCATTACGACGAGTATTAGGCATTACGCTCACAACAACTTTATCCCATTCAAGTCCTTTTGCCTGATGAACGGTCATATATTTACTATTATCAGAAAAAACCTGCTTGAATAATTTATAAGAAGTATCCCAAGATAACCCATTTACAGCTTCTATGAGTTGCTCTCGATCGAACTCATCAAATACTGGAACTTCGAAATCTGTCCCTAAAATTGTTTGCCGGAAATCAATATATTCTGCTTTTTGGATTTCTGTATTGAAGCCTTTAATTACACTGCAAGTTTGATTATGATCATCAATGTTATTAAAAATGTTTTCTGACAACCTTTTTATTTGAAATAAAATTTTAGGCGTAAGCTTATATAAATCAATATCAACATACAATGTGAGCGACTGTATGATATCAATAAATGATCCATTAAGATAGCTTTCCCAAAGTCCTAAAATAAATCGAAAAGCTCTAACCCACGTCACATTGTTGTGTCCCACAATCTCCTCCCTGATTTGAATCGGAGAAGTATAGTACGAATTGTAAATTTTTTTCAATAAACTGGCTTGTGGCTCGTCAATGTCCTGCACATAATCAAATGCGTCTGCCCAAGTTCTGCTCAAAACTACTCCACCATTTTTAAGAACATCTTGAATCGTGCTTTGGATTTTATCTGTTGTTCCAATAAGAAAATGAATTTTTTTAGATTCAGATTGCTCCTTCGCGTCTGCAGTATCATATAATCGTTTGCTAATCTGAACAACATGTTGATCTGATTGTCTCAAAAAATTGCAAAAATTCACAATATTTTCAGTAGAACGCCTATTATCATTTATATTGTATTCCTTTAATTCACGTTCACCATCTATAGAAAAATTTTCAAAATCTGATGGATGTGCGCCTTGGAAACTATAAATTGACTGTGCAATATCACCCACTACTCCAACTACGGTAGATTTTTGTCCTATCAGTTTAATCAACAAGGTTTGGAGTGGATTGGTGTCCTGAAATTCATCAACAAATATAAATGGGAATTTTACTCGTATTGCATATAGAGCAGTTGGATTGCTTTCGAGGATTCTGTACCCAAAATAAAGAATTTCGTTGTGTGTTAATTTTCTCACTGTTGACCATACATATTTCTTAAGTGGCAAAATATGTTTCTCATTGATTTTTGATGATGCTTTAAATTTCATTTGGCGAGAAACTCCGTTAGCAAGTGAGGCAAGAAACACATCATTATCAACTTCGACTTCGCCCATAACTTTTTTGCTATAATTAAAATCGTCATTTGCAAATTCGTTGGAATTAGTCTTTTTGATAAATTCGTAAATTTCATCTTTGTCAATACCATGCAGAATCCCCAAGCCTTCAATTTGGGATGAGATAACCCCTTTATTGTTCACATCAATTCCGAAGTCAGATTTCATAATGGCTCTTAAGTCATCTTGAAAGGGTTTAATTATATTCTCAATAATAAAACCATGTATCGTATAAACTTCTATATAATCTGTAAAATTGTCCAGACGTCGTTTTATCTCATCGACGGCTGCATTCGTATACGTAATACATAAAACTCTTCTCGCACGGCTTTGGGCAATCAATGGATTTGTTGTTACAATGTTCTTAACATTTTCGACTAGAAAATACGTTTTGCCAGCACCTGGACCCGCATAAATTTTAGAATGACATGCTAACTGTTCAGCATTAAAAATATCACTTGAAGTTATTTTAATAGCCATTCTAATCCCTCCCGAATATATTTTGGAACAATTAGTTTAGAAGTTCCATCCTTATTAAACAATGATTCATCGGTTAATAGTTCTAGTGCGACATCTCCTTTTTTGCTCTTTGCGTAGTGAAGAAATATCTCAGCAAATATTAATCTTTCGTATTGTGTAGTAGCCTTGCGACTCGTATCCATTCTCGCATTATACGCATCAAAAAATTTCTTAATAGTTTTGCGGGAGCGTCCATCCATTTGTTCAATATTCTGTTCCCATTTTGACAAATCAAAACTATATTTCTCGGAAAAGTCTGCAACATTATCACTGACAGCTTTTTTGAAGATTGTTTTAATGACGTCTTCATTTTCTGCATTCGATAGAAAAAGTTCATCTTCAAAAGTTCTTCCACCTATTTCTTGCGTACAAATACGAAGATTATTGATTGGAAACTTATTTTTTAAATCAGTGATATGCGTTGGCATAGTATTTGTATAGTTAGAAAAACTTTGCAACTTTGGATCTACATCAAAGTCAATCCACTTAAAATCTCTATCAGTGATACATAGTACTTTTTTCTTAACGGCATTTCCATTGAAAAGTTCAACAAAATATTGAAAATGCTTTCCTCCAATCTCGACAATCGAAATATGTTCATCTTCATATGGACAGTCACATATCTCCATAAATAATGGCATCAATAATTTCTCAGCAATACCTTCAACTAAAATCACCTTATCTGCAAAAAGCATATCAGATCTCGTAACATCAAGAAATTTTGTAAGATGCAACTTTGCGTCTTTTTTGTTAGTCTCTCCTTTTTCATCTATGAACTGTTCATATAGACTTTGTTGTCTACAATCCTCGGTTTCTCTTTCACGATCATACGAGAGCATGAACATATTATCTATTCCTGCAACAGCAGAAATATTACTTGAGCGGGTTGTAACAAAAATCTGCTGATTCAAGTCATCTGACTGGTCTAAGTCTCTCAAATATTTAAATAGTTTGTACTGCATCGCAGGATGAAGGTGCGCTTCCGGCTCTTCTAAACAAAGGATTCGAAAATCTCTTCCTTTTTGTATTTCCGTTAATTTGATGAGCATGAAGATATTTATTAAGTTATTATAGCCTAAACCATTATGCTGTAATGGTAGTGTATATCCCGATTTTGTGTCTTTGACTTCTGTAATGTAGGCATCCGCTAATGAAAAATTTGCTCGAATTGCTGATGAAATCGAAACGTTACCTTTTTTAAGACCGATAGCATTGTTTTCATTCTCAAATAAAGAAGAGAGCTTGGAGATGGACGGAGATAATAGTTGCTCTAATCCTCCAGATACATCATTTTTAAATTTATCTAATTCAGCCACATTCTCAGAATCTTTCGTAAAAGACACTATTTCACGTTTGGTTTCTTTCCGAACCTCTTCACTCGTGCGCTCCGCACCGATAAACCGAATTTCAAAAACTCCTGTTGCTGTTTTTGGATCAGCTTTAGTACTGCTGACTCCATTGGTATAGCACCAGGAATAATGACTATCGACAAAACGCCTTAATACCACCACATAGTCACTAAAATCCTTCACTTCCTCCCGCACTGCTTTTCTATATTCTTCTACAAACTTAGCATCTAAAGAATAAATAGCCTTCACTTGGGCTGATATATTATATTCAACAATACCATCTTTTTCTTTTCTATTTTCTTCAAATTCCTTTATGCCCAAGAAAGGTAGTAGTCTGATAATGCTTTCATCGGTAGTATCATCCTCACAGATTCTGTGCCTGATATTATATTCAATTACAATGCTTGGCGCTGTTTCCATATATAGTTCAGCATATCGTAAAATATTATTTTTATTAAAATCGTCTACTGAAACATCTGAAGGATTTCCTAATAGATTGATGGCATAAAGCAACCCTGTTTTCCCAGAATTATTGGGGCCAACGATAACATTCAGCCCTTTATGGAATTGCATTGTAAAGTCGTTAAAATTTCTATAGTTTTGAATATGGATCTTGTTTATGTACATAAGCTCCTCCTCGTACTCAACATTTGCGTAATTCTTAAGCATGAGATATTGAGTATATTCCGATACGTTTATCGTAGATATTTTATCACAAGATACAAGAGAAATGAATAAGTACTTGATATTTTTTATTGAAGTTATTACACGCCAGTCACCTTTGTTTTATCGGGCTACTTCTTCCATTAGACACTACCAGGGTAGAAGCAGCGGAGGAAGAAACCGTAGTAACGATAGTAGCTGTATGTCGGATTGACGCCAGTAGTGCTCACGTACAGGAGGCAGGCATAGTTAGACGACCTCGACGTACGCGACCAGTCGTACCCGCCTGAGCCGACGTTGCTAGCATAACCGCTGAAGATGGTGACATACCCGCTACGGACAAAAGTCAAAGCTGATTTTCCATTCCAACGACTAAATCCATAATTTCACTTAAAAATATGGACATGAGTGGTGACGTAGACTTTACCTGCGGCATCTGGGGCTACGACCCTGAGGATTGGCGGGAGGATTACCAGAACCGTATATATTCCGATAAAAAGAACAGCCGCATACTACAACTATGACCGGCTGTACTTTTTGCGTTACAATATTCTGGATCTATAGATTGATTGTTTGACTATGCGATGATATACGCTGGTGCAAATGGGCGCATTATGGTGCGGTGCAACATACTCGTATTATAATCGTGTAAAGCTATGGTGCGTGAAACTTACAGTGTATCAACGGTGACGTGTACACACAATTGAAGCACGCCCTCTTGAAGGAATCCGAAGCCTGCGATTTCTCCTTTTCCGCATATCCCATTGTACCCACATCTTGCTTGGCAACCCATGCCCCAGTTTCCTTATCATAAATCTCCACCGTGCAGTACAGGTTCCCGTCTATGCACTGGTGGCTTCTTTTCCAGCCGAACAGGCCAAATGTTTCATCAAGGATGCGCTGGTCTACCCTTGCATCCTTATAAAGCAGCAGGCTAACCCCGTTCTCTTTCACAATAGATGCCCTGCACTCAATTTCATTGGCTTTCAACAGCCGGATTACATAATTTTCCATAAAACCATTCCTTTCCTTTTTCTTTTTCATGGCGGCAGGGAAGATTCCCTTTCCTGCCACCATAATTGCTGTACAGCTTTCGCTGTTATTTCCCTTACGCCCCATACAAAAAGAAGCAGGAAAAGCCCCATGCCCTCCCCGCTTTTCAACGCCCTATGCCGCCTTAATCTGGAATCTGCGTGAGGACGTCACCTTTATATAATTCTCATAGATTTCCGGCTGTTCCTGTTTGATCCGCTTCGTGTCAAGCCTCGTAGTGTCTACATTGCTCCATGATACCTTGTAATGCCCGTTTGACGCCAGCTCGCTGTCCTGCATGAACAGTTTTATTTCCTGTTCAATCTGTTTCTGCTCTGACTGCAGCTCCCAAATCTGCGCAAGGATCTCCTCCCTGCGTGCCAGCCTGTCGTCAAAGCCCACAAGTTTAACTGCGCTTGCCTTTTTGGCGGTATGGAAATACTGCTCTAAGACAGAATCGCATACTTCGGAGCCGTCCGGGTCAGGGATTCTGTTTGCCATGACATGGTTATTCCAGAATTGCCCCTCAGCCTTAATTAACTGCTGTATCAGGGCATCCTCCCACATCAGCTTACGATAAACAAATTCATGCCCCAAAATGACTGCCGCGATATACCAGGTGCGTTTTCCCGTAACCGCCATATAATGGTAACACTGCATGGCATAATGGAGCGGGATCCTGCCATCCGCCCATTTATCGGCATTGTAGGCGCTGGCTGTTTTACATTCCAATCCTGCGTCCCCGCCAACTACCATGCGGTCAACATCCGCAATCATATACGGATGCTTTTTACTGCGGTACATATAATTGGAACGCCGCACCTTAAACCCGGTAGCCTCCATAAAACGCCCCGCCACATACTGCTCCAAATCATTCCCGATTCGGATCGCTTCGTTGTCCTTTTCCTCCACCTCATCCGTAGTCTTATCCCAGAACACCTTCATAGGGCTGCTGTATGGGTTCAGGCCACAGATTGCCCCCGCATCTGAACCTCCAATCCCAGTCTTACGGAGCTTCAGCCATTCTTCATGCGCCATCCCCGCTGTCGGTATCTTCTCATACATAATTTCCCTCCATTCCCGTGCGTTTCCCCGCACTCCATGCAAAAATGGGGACAGCAAAAAGCCGTTGCCAGCCCTGCTATCCCCGGTTTCAGAACACAAACTCAGGCAGGGCACACCAGCTGGTATGCCCTGTCGATTAATGGGTTCCCTTCCATAGTCTTTAAGAACAGGTTTTCCTGATACGTTGCCGTTTCCCGCAGCGGCTTCGCATGGGTCGCAAAATCAGACACCGCATTCACAAAACGATAGCCGTTCTTCCCCACGCCTGCCAGATCTGGGGCAAGGTAATAGCGGTTCTTTAAGTCCATGCGCAGCTTCTTCACATTCCGTTCCGTGGTTTCGGTGGCGTCCGCGGCAATCGGGAGCAGCAGCTTAATGTACTCCTCCACCGCCGCGTCACTCACCTTCTTCCTGTCCAGTTTCTTTGACGCTTTGGAAAGCTCGTTCATATAGTTCTCCGCCATGAATAGTGTCATCCGCGCGTCCTCCATCTTCGCCCCAATATCGCCCGTATGGTTTGCGCACCAGATCCGGCTTGCATTGTCCAGCGCAAAGTTAAGCGTGTTCTGGCAAACTATGCGGACGGGCGTCATTGCCACTTTGATAGAACCGAAGCCGTCATGGGAATTGCTGAACACCAGGTACGGCATAACCTTATCTTCCACTAAACGGTATTGTTTGGAGAGCTTTGCCAGGATCCAGACTTTCCTCCCCTCTTTCAGAGATCCCGCCGTTTCATACTGCACGCCTTTCCCGAGAAGTTCGTCCGTGAATGCAAACGCATCCCGGTTCTGCACAATCTGGTAACGCCCAGAAACAACACCCAAAACTTTATGGTCGGAACTGCGGATATTGGCGTAGTAATCACTTACTACATTCCCGTTCCCAGTGTAGATTTTTTCCTGTATGACATCCCAGTTCAATCCTGCCAGTTCCAATGCGTCTTCTGATGTGGGCGCATCCTCCACCTTTGTCCCTAATCCGTGCCAGGGGGCTTTTCGGACATAAAACATACTTTCCACTTCTGCTGCCATAATACGTCACTCCTTCCTTTTTTCATTTGCATATTCAACAGCGATTCCAATAATTCCTGCAACTGCCACAAACACGGTGGCGACTTCTTTTGCCATCCGGCAGTTCCTTTCCCATCTGGCGTTATCCTGTACCGCCATGTCACCGCCGGAAGCCTGCATTTCAAATTCCATAAGACCCTCCTTCCCTTACCAGCCAAGGACAGCAGCCACCGACAGCAGCCCTTGTAGCACAATCTTGATAATAGAAATGATCTGTTCCAAATACATAGATTCTTCCTCCTTCCTTCATGGGTATGGTTTATCCCGGAAAATTTTGTTTTACGGCATCTGCCAGACTGATCCCAAAACTTCTGATAATGTCAGGCTCTATGGCTTTGCCACAAAGAAATAATATATTTCTTTTTTACAGAAACAACCGGATAAGGCATGAAATAAACTACCACAACACAAAAAGGAGGATACATGAAATGTTAGAAGAATATCCAGACCTTCTTACCCCGCAGGAAGCTATGGAAATTTTGAGGGATTGGGAAGAATTTATTTTATAGGCTGCTGAATAATGGAACTATTCCAGCAAAGCACATTGGTGGAAAAATATGGAGGGTTGTTAAGAAAGAATTGATTCTTTATATTTCTGCAAACTAAAAAAGAAGTCTTGTAAAATGTGTAAATTGCAAGACTTCTTTTTACTATTTTTCTTAATAAATTCTGTATGTCAGCACTATAAAGTTTATATACAATCCAGGTTCTTAATACTCATCCTTTTTTAACTTTTTTTGCATATTCAGAAGCTTTTTTACTATCGCTAAAGACTTTATAATCTTTAGATTTGCTTCTATCCTTATCAAACGATGAACCTGCCGGGAAACTGTTTTGTTGTCCCGTATTTTTATTCACAGAATATTTCATGCCCATTTCAAATTCTCCTCCTTTCTGGGTGTGGTTTATCCCAAAAATTCTAATTCATGGCATTTACCTGCCTGCGCTAAACACATACGAATTTATCAAAATCTATGGTTTTGCCACAAAATACTCTTTATTAACAGCCAAATAGCATGAAATGAATTGCATTTTTTCAAAGGAATTAATGTAACCTTTATGCATTACGGTCCTATCGTAAAATCCGAAGAAACGCGAAACGTCTTTCCACAATAATGACATTTCGGTCGACCAGAACCACTAACATTATTTTGCTTGCCACAATAATAACATTTTACCAAGCGACTTAATACACGAGCCATAAACAAGCCTCCTTTCTACCATCAATAGTTGATTTATCCTGAATTCCCGATAAAAAGTGGTTCTGTATCTGCCAAAAATATCGAAACATTTATTAGTAATAATCAAATGAAATTTTTTATGCAGAGCCACTTTGTTACTTCTACATAAAATACTCAGAAAACACTTATTTTTATGCAGTTTTGCAGTGTAAACCCACTTCAATCCAAGAACTCAGGTTTATCGTATATCTTCTTAAACTTATTTTTGATATATGCTGACAAATTCTTAAAATTCTTTCTAAATACAATTCATTTCATAAAACACTAAAACTTCCTTATTTAGCTTGCTAAACATTATTTATAGGTAAATACAGCACCCTCAATCATCTGAGAACATTCTCCTGATAATATTCACAGCTACAAGCAAAACTACAATACAGGCACATATCCTTGCAAATGTTGAAAAAACTGCATAGCCTGTAATCACCTTCAAAAGCAAAGCGGCAATCGCTATTATAAATAAGGAAATTATTACTTTAGACCAAATCCCACTCCCCACGATTACCCGCTTTATAATCCAAATACCTATAATCACACCTAAAAATACATACAAAAATGTCATATATTCCACTCTCTGCCCATTTCTTTAACAACAGTTCCTCTGCATTTTTAACATAAATTTCGGTTAAACCTCCAGCTATGCGGACCTCCATTTTTCTTACGAGGGCATTTTCCTGGTGCAGGACGCCCACCGCCCTTTGCTAATTTTACTTTTGCCCCACAGTAAGAACACATATATTCAACAATATGCGTAGCTTTCGTATTCATAATATAATCCCCTTTCCTGCTATATATCCTAAACTTTTTATGGTTTTAGATAAATCTGCCTCATTCTTACAATTTGCTTTTAAATCTATTGCATTGCGCAAATCCTAGCCTAATCCCATTAGGCAAGAAGACATTTCTTTTCCGCCTGCGTGTCAAATTTCCACATCCACTGTGCCGGATTCACTGGCTCAATTGCCGAATTTGTTGGATTGTACCAATTTCTGTATAAAGAGCAACACTTATAATTCTTATTACATACTGACATACTCATTATTTCTCACCTGCCCTACCAAACATCCTGTCCTGCTTTAAATTTAATCTACCGCGTTTTCTGCATTTACCGTTCCATCCTGATCCTTTGATTTGTTTAACAAGGAATCATATTTTTTGATCTTCTCTTCTTAATTTAATTTCACAGATATATGAATATCGAGAACTTTCTCCTTACTATGTTATCACTATTCCCATATATGATCTACGTTTTCCCCAAATACGTCATATAAAATTTGCACCGCATCAAAGTTAAATTGATCAGCGGATTTCCTTAGCCATCTTTTTGCCAGTTCATAATCTTTATTATTCAAGTAATAACAGCCGATACGGTATTGTGCCTCGGCATGTCCTTGTTCTGCAGCTTTAAAAAACCATTTGAGTGCTTCTTGTAGATCTTTCTTCACATCATAAAAATAATAACCGACTTCATGTTGTGCCTCGGCATGCCCCTGTTCTGCAGCCTTTAAAAACCATTTGAGTGCTTCTTGTAAATTTTCCTCCACAACTTCCCCATTATAAAAATACCAACCGACATGGTATTGTGCATCAGCATGTCCTTGTTCTGCTGCTTTAAAAAACCATTTGAGTGCTTCTCGTAAATCTTTCTCCACAACTTCTCCATTATAAAAGCAACAACCGACACGGTATTGTGCATGAGTATGTCCACGTTGTCCAACAGCATGTTCTTGCTTTGCAGCCTTTAAAAACCATTTGAATGCCTTTTCTGGATTTTTTTCCATATATTTCCCCTCATATAAAAAATCTCCAACGATAGATTGAGCATTTGCAGATCCTTGCTCTGCCGCTTTGAGCATCCATCCGAGTGCTTCTTGTATATTTTTTTCCACACCTACTCCAACAAGATAGCAACCTGCAAGCATATATTGCGCTTCGGCATGGCCTTGCTCTGCTGCTTTAAGCATCCATCTCAATGCCTTTTGCATATTTTTTTCCACACCTACTCCACTAAAATAGCAATTTGCGAGCATATATTGCGCTTCGGCATGGCCTTGTTCTGCTGCTTTGAGCATCCATCCGAGTGCTTCTTGTAAATCTTCCTTCACACCTTCTCCACTAAAATAGCATTCTGCGAGCATATATTGCGTTTCGGCACATCCTTGCTCTGCTGATTCTAAAAGTTTTCTAAATTCATTCATATGTATTCTGCCTTCCATGTTCTAAATATTGAAAATTAATGATATAAATATATCCTCTTAAGTTTATCCATATCTTGTACCTCTATACCTCTATACCTCTATACCTCTATACCTCTATACCTCTATACCTCATAAAAAACTATTGTCATATTTATTATACGATTATAATTATCATCTTGCAAGTATTTTTTGAATTATAATTACGATAACTTGAAATAATTTAGCAACAGTCCAAAAACATTTTCCGGAGGTATCCCTATGGTTGATATTTTAGACCGCATAACTGAACAACGGCTTCTCCGTAATTGGACGGAATATGAACTGGCACAGCGTTCCACACTCCCCCAGTCTACCATTTCCTCCTGGTATCGGAAAAATATGCTGCCATCCCTTGCTTCACTGGAAAAAATATGCCATGCCTTCGACATGACAATGGCGCAATTTCTGGCAGAAAACGCAAATCTGACTGAAATCACGCCAGAACAGGAAAACCTGCTTAAGAAATGGGAATTGCTTTCCCCAAAACAAAAATCTTCTTTCCTTGCCCTGATGGATTCTATTACCCCTAACGGCTAATCCTTTTCATCTCAGCATTTTTTCCCTATCTTCTGCGCCCTGCAGATATGCCTGGCGCAGCACTATACTTTCCAGTTCTCCCTTTGCGGCAAATAATTTTCCGTGGAGTAGCAGGCATTCCTCCCCTGCCCTTCGCATAATTTCCTCTGCCTTTCCCTCTAACTCCATAACCTCATAATACAAATCTCTGCACTGCCGGTCTAATTCCATCGCTTTCACCATAAACCCATCCTGATATTTCAGCCAATAATAGTCTTCCATAAACTCCTTATCCAAAATTTATTCCTCCTTTTCCTCACCCTCCTGTGTAAGCACAGCAGTCACCTTCGCCCTCACCCCCTGATGCAGCATATCCCTGACAATTTCATAAATATGCGCCCGGATGCAGTTTTCCAACCATGCCTTTTCCTCTGGCAGTTTTGGGATGCATTCCCTGTAAATTTCTTCCACATACCCCTGCAGAACCCCATGGTCCGCATACAAATATTCCATCCAGTAAAGGACGTATTCTATATGGTCAAAAACGAATTCCCTCACAGCCTGCCCTACTTCCTGGTAATCATCCCGGAATTTATCCATATAACTCTGTTCTTCCCTATCCGCAACACCAAATATTGCATTTGAAGAATATTCTTCCGACTCCCAACATGCGATGGATGACATATCTGCCCGCAGCAAGTCACGGACAAATGGCGTCAATGCTTTCATTGCCTTTTTCGGCCTCGTATCCATAATCCAGCCTGCAAGGTTTGAAGTTTTCCAAAATCCATACTGGCACAGCGGCAGGTCTACGCCGTTATGGCCACGGTATGCCTTGCAAAGTTTCACAAACAGTTTTGCATATAACTGATAGCGTTTATAATTTTTTCCATTATCCTGTACAGTCTGATATTCTTTATAACTCCAAAGGCTCTTGAAAGAAACATTTAGATTTTCTTTTGTGGCAAGCCTTCCCGTATGCCGGGTCATAAGCTGAAACAAAAACAGCGGCATAATCATGTGGCACTCATCTATCTGCTCTGCCATACAAATAAAATGATGCAGGTTATTGTATAATTCAATAGAATTCTTTTCGCTTCTTTCCATAAATTTCTGATATAGCCGTACCGCCTGTTTTGTTTTTTCTCTATAAACCGTTTCGTTTACATCATATTGCGCATTGATTTTAAGAGGTTTCATGCAGGATGCCCAGACTTCTTTCCATTTGAATGACATTGCCTGCTGCAACCTGTCATCTGCCGCCAGCCTTTCATAATTCTCTTTTAAACTTTGAAATTCTTCTTCCTCTTCCCCCTCCTGAAATGTCCTAAAATAATTCAGCAATACACCAGTGTCAGCCAACACCAGTAAAATCATCTGCCGGAATAAACTGTTCTTTTTATCTGCCTCCAGCCGTGTGGATAATTCATATAATAAGGCTGCCTTATTATGTGTAGGGATTTGATTTTCCCTGCATATTGAAAAAAATTCTTCTTTTACTTCCTGTAAGCTTTGGTTTATCTGTATCATGCCGTCTCCTTTATCAAATTATGAATGACTGCTTCCATACTTTATATCTTAGCATTAATTTACGGTTCTTTCATAGATGAATTAGTTCCGAATTATACCCTTGAAAAAGAACTAATTCCTCATGTTTTTCTTTCGACCAAAACATATTCTATTTGCTTTCTTATTAAGAATGTGGTGTCAAAAGAGCCAAATTTTCATTATAGACCCTTCAACACACGAATCAATTCAACATAAAGAAATCCGTAGGACAGCTTTCACACTATCCTACGGATTTCTACATATCTGTTTACCAACAATTTATAATTCTCGTAAGGCTTCCTTCCATGCCATTTTTCAAATTTGGTGTCAAACTGGTGTCAGATTCTTGCCCAAAAACGCTGAAAGCCTTGGCTTTACGGTGATAAGGAAGTATTCACAACAACATATCATCAACGCTGACAAACAGGGTGCATATAGGTAGGTATGACAGATTACGTTATACCTACTTATTTTTGTTGCAGTTTCTATTTATTTCAGCTAAAATCAATACACAAGATTGTTAGTGAAAGAGAGTGAAGTTATGGAAGAAAAGAACAATAATGAATATAATGCAGAAATGGCAATAAATGAGTATTTGTCATTACTTCAAATAAAATATGATTGCGAAACAGTATATAGTTTAGTTAAGTCTTTACAGCAAGATGGAATAACTGGTTTTGGAATTATCCCTTATTTTACATTAACGGCAGCTACCATATTAGAAATGCTTTCGTCAAATGAAATAAAACTCGAAATACCATACTCTGCACGAATAAAAGATATTCGCATGAAATTGAAAATTTTTGAAGACGGATACAGCAAATCTAAAAGAATGTTATTGGCGATAGATTATCTCCAAAATGAGATTTTTAAAAACCGGCTTACTTTTTCTTTTATGAAAAGCTGGAATATTCATTATAATCTGGGCATTTACACAAATAAGGATAAAATAGTAATTGGAAATACACAATATAATTACTATTTGTTACAAGATAATCGTTTCTTAAAAAAGAGTCTTAATGAAATTGCTACTGCTTATAAGATTTCTCCTAATAATTTTAACTTGGATGAGCATGTAGGAAAGGAATGTTATCAATATGCTTATACATGCGCACAATTTATAAATTCCATTCGTTCTGGACTGGAAAGCTTTGACACACCGATAACTATAAATTCAAACAAAAATATTGTCGATTTTTATTATGCAGATTATAATACAAATCGAAAGTCTGCTCTTTTACCACAAGGGGAAAATGGGAAAGCCATTTTTCTTTATTTACTTCATACCTTATCCACAATGAATTTTCTTCTATACGTTTTAAACGATTACGAAAAAGATGATTATGGTTGGTGGCTCAAAATAAATTATATTGTCTATTATTACAGCATACATAAATTAACTGATTTACATGAGCATTTTGTGCAAAACAAATTGATGACACAAAATATTTCTGATTATTTAAATGAAATTGATGTTAAAAACGCTAAATTTATGAACAGTACTTTTAGAAATTGTATGATGCGCCCAAGTTTAGCAGATAAAAATGGAAATAGTATTATTTCTTCATCTAAGTTAGATAGACAGAAACCTTTTTTTGGATTAGTAGAAACTTGTTTTGACGGAATGGGCTATAAAGACCTTAAAGATTCTGTTATATTAGAAATGAAACGAATATCAAATATATTATCGCAATGGCTCGAAATACAATCTTTAAGTATAAAGCCACTTTAGTGCCAGTTACGCAATAGAACGCCGTTTTTGAAGGCAGACATATAAAACCCTTGCCCCGTCATATCAATGCTCACAAAGCCGCATAAATCAATAACAAAATACCCCCTATTGCGTAACAATCCCCATAATAAATTGAGGGCGAAAGCAGTTTACTGATTTCGTCC
>OFGF01000750.1_pt1 | contig 24784 bp, 20 predicted proteins | sample 1521711 | NCBI WGS metagenome assembly OFGF01 (sample SAMEA3504092, study PRJEB24116) | mouse gut metagenome | biome: mouse gut; feature: mouse-associated habitat; material: faeces | place: Denmark | collected 2011 | reverse complement strand
GCCAGGATCTCCTCCAGCTCGATCTGGTTATGGGCGATACCGCCGCCGGAGCCGCCCAGCGTATAGGCCGGGCGCAGCACCACCGGATATCCGATCTTATGCGCAAACGCCACGCCGTCTTCGATATTCTCCACCACCAGAGACGGCGCGCAGGGTTCCCCGATCTTCTCCATCGTCTCCTTGAATTCCAGACGGTCCTCCGCCTTGCGGATCGTCTTCGCCGTCGTACCCAGCAGTGTGACGCCATGCGCTGCCAGAAAGCCCGATTCGTCCAGTTCCATACCCAGATTCAGGCCGGCCTGTCCGCCCATGTTAGGCAGCAGGCTGTCCGGTTTCTCCCTGCGGATAATCTCCTCCAGCACCCTTACTGTCAGCGGTTCGATATATACTTTATCTGCAATGTCACCGTCGGTCATGATGGTGGCCGGATTGGAGTTCACCAGGATGACTTCCATGCCCTCCTCTTTCAGAGAGCGGCACGCCTGCGTTCCCGCATAGTCAAATTCCGCCGCCTGCCCGATCACAATAGGACCCGAGCCGATTACGAGTACTCTTTTTACATTCGGATTCTTAGGCATTCTTTCCTCCATTCCGAAGCGTTTTACGCTGAGAACGCGAGCAGAATTTAAAATTCTGCTCTGCGATCAAGGAGTTTGTGACGCTCCGGCACAAACTCTAACTGAACTTGTTCAGTTTGCTGAACTAAATTGCTCTTTCAGAGAATTTATTCAGCCTTACCCCTCCGCATCATTTTGATAAACCGTTCAAACAACTCTCCGGAATCCTGGGGTCCCGGGCATGCTTCCGGATGAAACTGCACCGTAAAGATATGCTTGCCGGTGTAGGAAAGTCCCTCGTTGGTCCCGTCATTGACATTCACAAACGCAGGCACAGCCACCCTGGGATCCAGCTTCTTTGTATCCACGACGTAGCCGTGATTCTGGGAAGAGATATAGACCCTGCCAGTCTCCAAATCCTTCACCGGATGATTGCCGCCTCTGTGGCCGTATTTCATCTTATAAGTATCCGCTCCGGTGGCCAGCGCCATCAGCTGATGCCCGAGGCAGATCGCAAAGATCGTGATATCCGTATCATACAGCTTCTTGATCTGTTCGATCACCTCCGCGCACTCCTTCGGGTCACCCGGGCCATTGCTCAGCATAATGCCGTCCGGTTTCGCGTCAATGATCTCCTGGGCCGTCGTAAAAGCCGGATAGACCGTCACTTCACACCCTCTGGCAGCCAAAGACCTGGCGATATTATCCTTCGCACCCAGGTCTAACAGCGCGACTTTTAACCCCCTGCCCGTCAGTTCACGGACCATGCTGGGCTTCTTCTCCCGTATACCACTCTCATATGCTTCTTTTTTAAATTGGGAACTTCCGGAGACCGGACCATTATCTGATAAGTCCTGTGCGGCAGACAACGTATATTTCTCCCGGCAGGTCACAAGATCAACTACCTTGCCGGTCGTATACGCCTTTAGTTTCGGAAGGATATCTTCCAGATCATATTTCTCGTTGGTGGTGATCATGCCGTTCATCGTACCTTTTTCCCGAAGGATCCTGGTGAGTGCTCTCGTGTCAATCCCCGCAATACCGGGAATACCGTTTTCCTCAAGAAACTGCTGAATCGTCATGTCGCACCGGAAATTACTGGGAATACGGCTCAATTCCCGAACGATAAACCCGTCCGGCCAGGGCCTGCCCGACTCCATGTCATCCTTACAGATGCCGTAATTACCGATCAACGGATACGTCATGCAGACAGCCTGTCCGGCATAAGACGGATCCGTCAGCACTTCCAGATATCCAGCCATCGACGTGTTGAATACGATCTCACTGATGATCTCCTTCTCAGCGCCGATGTGGATTCCTTCAAAAAGAGTCCCGTCTTCCAAAATTAAGAAAGCTTTCATCCTGTCACCTGTTTCCTCTCAAACGATATCTAAAATCTTACTATTCTTCGCATAATCGCTTCATTATAGCACAGGAGTTTCACTCGTTCAATTCTTTCTTTTCTGACCGGAGCGTGTTCCGTGGAAACCACAGAAAAATCTTTTTGTGTTATTCACCTGTCAGATCATAATACAGCATCGAAACAGCCGGTACAACAGGTCTCGTTTCGATCAGATCCGCCGGAATCCTGCAGGTTCCAAACAGCTGTCCGAACACGGTAAGCATGTCCCCTTCCAGAATAAGCGTATCGTCCGCTTCCCTGTCATCCCTGACAATATAATAACGTGTGATATTATTTCCATCTTCCGCCTTACATAAATAGTAGATGTTATCATCAAACAATCCGCCATTCACCTGACAAACTACCTGTACCTCCATGGTAAGCGCCGTATCCAGACAGCTCTCTGTATCTCTGAGCATCGCTTTGTAGCTCACTGTGGTACATTCCTCACGATACTCCTGTTCCTGCCTGTCCATGTCCTTTGCCGAAACGGCAGTCTCCTGCTTCTCGGTGTCTGCTGCCTCTTCTTCTGTCAGACCGCCGTCCTTTTTTGCCGTATTCTCTTTCGAACGGCTATCGGCTGTACCGTTTCTGTCTGCTTCATCGTCGGCTTCTGCGCCCTTTTTCTCAGCCTTTTGCGCCGCACTGCTTACTGCTTCGTTTTCTGCTGCCGTCTCTTCTTCTGCAGAGTGATCTGTCTTGTCTTCTACGTCCTTCTGCTCTTCTGCCCGGTCTGCATTCTCTGTATCTTTTCTGGTTTCAGACTCTATTCTGTCTTCGGAATCTTCTCTGGTTCCGGCATCTTTTTCATCCTCTGCGCCGCCAGCAGCTGCTTCTGTCGACTTCCCGTCGCCCCCGTCCGTTGCAGATTTGCGGCTGTTTGCTGTCTCTGCGTCCAGGCTGCTCTCCGGATCCGCACCGTCCTCTGTTTCTGTCATACGTTCTGCATCTGTCTTACGATCTGTACTTACGCTGCTCTCCGCATCCGTACTACTTTCAGGCTCTTCCTTACCCTCTGTACCTGCCGTCTGCTCCGCTTTCCCTGCCAATGCTTCTGTCTGGTTTCCCGTATTTTCCGTATTTACTGCATTTGCCGTCTTTGACTCATGATCTGCCTGATTCCCGGTGCTTTCCGCTGTCTGAACCAAATCCACCGTCTGACCCGATTCAGCTTCCGACAGACTTGTAACTTCTGCAGGCTCCACAACAGCCGCGCCGGCCGCCATCTCTGCAGTATCTACGGTGGTCACCGACATGACCGGCACTGCCGACCCGTTCTGTGCTCTCCATACCGACGCTACGGCATCCTTCATAATACCCCAGTGCTCCGACAGGTAATACCCGCCACCGCCGATCACCGCCACCGCAAAGACCGCCGCCACCAGATTACGGAACCAGTGCCGTTTCAGACTCATCCTGCAGTTCGGACAGACTTTGGCCTTCTTCGGTATCATCACACAACAAAATCTACACTCTTTCAACTTTACGTCCGGCGCAAACCCATATTCCCTGCGTATGGAATCCTCTCTGTTTTCCGCCGTATTCTTCTCAGCCGCTTCCTGCTGTGTCATCTCAATCGCTGCTCCTTCTCTTTCCGTATCCATAGCCGTCCTCCGCGGTAACCTTCTACATGTCTCTTATAAATGACGTTTCAAACAATTCCTATATATACCTATTAAATATAACGCTTCCATAACAACTTTTTCAAAAGGCAAAAGACCTCCTGCAAAGGATCTTTCCTCCGCCAATCAATACCTGCTTTCCACAAAAGGCAAACCCATAGTTTCGTATCTTTGCTTCCGGAATGCCTTTTGCCGTCAGCTCCGCATTATAATTCCGTTCCCATATCTGCCGTAACGCTTCCTGTACGGTATCTGAAAGCTCCTTTTCCTCCTCGGCCTGTACCTTAAACTCTATGATAACAGCATCATATGTGCAGGGCTGCCCTGTCCTGGGTTCCAGCATAATGTCATACCGACCGAAACCACTTTCCCGGTTTGACGTAATCATATATCTGTCTGCCAGGTCCACCATCAGTCCCAGAACAAAATCATGGTAGAAGCGCTCCGGTTCTGCCCCGGAAGCCCTCTTCCCTGTATCAAAATAACTGAACATTTCCAGTGTTATTTTGTTCATGTACGTATTCATCATGCGCACATCATCACTCAACAACGCTTTGATGAAATCATTATAATCAGATCTCACATCATGAAACCATTTTCTGATCATACCACGGAACATCGTCTTCACTTCAAAGTTAGTCAGTTCCAGTTCGTACTCCTGCTTCCACTCCCCGAATTGTGACATATACTCATTATATCTTTTTACTTTAAGGCATCCACTGGCAAGCAGCAGACTCCATACCGCCTGCTCATTACGGTCTATCAACTCATATACGATCTGTTCATCTAACTCGGTTCGAAAAGACTCCCCCTGAATCAATTTTTCAAAGGTAGATTTCATACTTCCTCCTCCGTGAAACCAAAGCAATCCGCATATTTGTCAGAGGTTGTCGTTATGACCTCAAGATTATTCGGATCAGAAAAGAAAGATTCTTTACTCACCCTGGCAATTCCTGTCATAAAAGCACGCTCAAAACAGGGATTTGTTTTGAAAGTAGCATTAAACAGATTTCTGATAAAGCTGATCAGTTCCTCCCAGTAACCATTAACATACGCTTCCTGCATGGGTGTGTCATACTCATCCAGCAGTAGGATCACATTTCTGCCATAATAGCGGGACAGATAATGAGAAAGCTGCCCAAGAGCCAATGTGGCATCCACATCATCCATATTCACATTTTTTCTGAGAAAAGTCTCTCTTTCCGCTCCGGCCAGACCGCCCTCTTCCAGCAGAAAAGAATACCGGGCATATACATCGGCGATCAGTTGACAGATTTTCCTGCGAGCCGAAGCAAAATCTGTCTCCTTCACATTGGCAAAGCTCATAAAAAGGACAGGATAGGTTCCCTGCAGTCTGCGATACTTTTCCTCCTGCCAAATAAACAATCCCTCAAAAAGCTCACTCCTGCCCGCATATTCCAAAGAGAAAAATTTCTCCAGCATACTCATGTTCAGTGTCTTTCCGAAACGCCGCGGCCTGGTGACCAGCGTCACATCATCATCCGCCTCCCACCACTGTCTGATCAGATCAGTCTTATCCACATAGAAATTATGATGCACTCTGATCTTCTCGAAATCCTGTCTACCAATCCCAACTGTCCTCAATGTGTCCAGTCCTTTCCCCAACCACTACAAACGGCCGTTAATAACCGCACAAAGGCTTCATCTAAAATACCCCACCCCTGATTCAAAAATCTTCATATCCTGTTCGCCGTAGATGTTGACAGCCACGCCTTCTCCTCTTCGCTCCGAATGCGCCATCTTACCAAAGCAGCGTCCGTCGGGAGAAGTAATACCCTCGATCGAAGCATAGGAACCGTTGATATTCCACTCCTCGTCCATGGAAACATTACCCTCCGGATCCGCGTACTGTGTCGCCACCTGTCCATTTGCGAACAGCTTATCGATCCACTCCTGCGGTGCAACAAAACGTCCCTCCCCGTGGGATGCCGGGTTTACATAAGTATCCCCCAGAGTCGCTCCCTGCAGCCAGGGTGACTTGTTGGAAACCACCTTCAGATATACCATCTTGGAGATATGACGGTTTATTGTATTAAAAGTCAGGGTCGGCGAATCCGCTTTCTGCCCTCTGATCTCACCGTAAGGCACCAGTCCCAGCTTGATGAGCGCCTGGAACCCGTTACAAATGCCCAGCGCCAAACCGTCCCGTTCCTGCAGCAGACGTGTGACAGCTTCTTTCATCTTTTCATTCTGAAAGGCAGTGGCAAAAAACTTGGCCGAACCATCCGGCTCATCACCCGCCGAGAAACCGCCCGGGAACATAATGATCTGTGCCTGCGCAATGGCTTTCTCAAACACATCCACACTCTCCCGGATATCCTCTGCCGTCAGGTTCTTAAACACCTTGGTGATCACGTCAGCACCTGCCCGCTCAAAGGCCGCCGCGCTGTCATACTCACAGTTGGTGCCCGGAAATACCGGAATAAATACGGTCGGTCTTGCGACTTTATGTTTACATACATAGATATCTTTTGCTTCATACAGATCGGAAGCCACACCGCTCTTATCCTTGCCGGCCGTATACGGGAATACCTTATCCAGCTTCCCGGTCCACGCCTCCAGCGCCTCCTCCATGGTGATCTGTACACCTGCGTATCGGAATACGGGTTCTTCCGTGACCGTTCCGACCACCGCAAAATCGAATCCCGCCTCTTTCTGTGCCGTCGCAGTTTCTGCCGTCCGGCCTGCCCCTGCCGCTTCTGCTACAGATGCCGTATCCGATTTCAACGCAGCCGCCATCGCAGACAACTCTTCCACAGCCGCTGCAGGCATCTCCGCCAGAATCTCACCAAGACCGTTATCAAAAAGTGTCTCCGCTGCAAGACTGCTTTCCACCGTCACACCCAACTTATTACCGAAAGCCATCTTTGCAAGCGCCGCCGCCACGCCTTTCCCATCCAGCGCATAGGCCGCTGTGATCTTCTTCTCGGCCATCAGCTTAAGGATGCTGTCATAAACCCGCATCACATTTTCATAGACCGGCAGGTCATACTGATCTTTCCTGATAGAGAAACGTACCAGTTTATCACCGGCCTTCTTCAATTCCGGCGTCACAATATCTTTCTGTCTGCCGATATCCACCGCAAAGGAAACGAGCGTGGGCGGCACATCAATATCATTGAACGTGCCGGACATGGAATCCTTACCGCCAATGGAAGGCAGTCCATACCCCATCTGCGCATCATAAGCACCTAAAAGCGCTGCAAAAGGCTGGCTCCAGCGACCGGGTTCCTCACTCATCCGCCGGAAATATTCCTGGAAAGTAAAGCGGATCTTCTTATAATCCCCACCGTTTGCCACGATCTTTGCCATGGATTCCGTCACCGCATAGATTGCACCGTGGTACGGACTCCAGCTGGACAGACAGGGATCAAAACCGTAACTCATCATCGTCACGGTATCGGTCTTCCCTTTTAAAACAGGCAGTTTGGCAACCATCGCCTGGGTCTCCGTCAACTGGTATTTACCGCCGTAAGGCATATAAACACTGCCGGCGCCGATGGATGCGTCGAACATCTCCACCAGCCCCTTTTGCGAACAGACATTCAAATCGCTCAATAAGGAGAGCCATGCCTTCTTCACATCGCCCTCTGCAACAGCCTGTGCCACCGCCGGCACAGCGATCTTGCGCAGGTAGTTTTCCTTCTCCTTTGGCATATCCACACTGACGGCCGTCTCCTGATGGGCTCCGTTGGTATCCAGAAAAGCGCGTGCGATATTCACGATCTCTCTGCCGCGCCACTTAAGCACCAGCCGCGGCTCCTTCGTCACCACCGCAACTTCCACAGCCTCCAGATTCTCCTCCGCGGCATAGCTCAGGAAGGCCTCCACATCCTTCGGCGCAACCACCACCGCCATACGCTCCTGAGATTCGGAGATGGCCAGCTCCGTGCCGTCCAGACCCGCATATTTCTTCGGCACCTTATCCAGATCCACCACCAGACCGTCCGCCAGCTCCCCGATAGCCACCGACACACCGCCGGCGCCAAAGTCATTGCAGCGTTTAATCAATTTGCTGACTTCCGGGCGGCGGAACAAGCGCTGAATCTTTCGTTCTTCTACCGGATTCCCTTTCTGTACTTCTGCACTGCAGGTAGCCAAAGATTTCTCTGTATGACTCTTGGAAGACCCTGTCGCTCCGCCGCAGCCGTCACGCCCTGTGCGACCGCCCAATAACACAATCACATCATCAGGAGCAGGTACTTCCCGCACAACATTTTCAATTGGCGCTGCACCCAACACGGCACCAATCTCCATACGTTTTGCAACATAGCCAGGATGATACAACTCATCCACTAAGCCTGTTGCCAGGCCAATCTGGTTGCCGTAGGAGGAATATCCTTGTGTTGCGGTGGTTGTGATACGGCGCTGCGGCAATTTACCAGCTAAAGTTTCTTCCAATGGCTTGCGCGGGTCTGCTGCACCGGTCACACGCATTGCTTGATAAACATAAGAGCGCCCCGACAGCGGGTCACGAATTGCACCGCCCAGGCAGGTAGCGGCACCGCCAAAGGGTTCAATCTCTGTCGGATGGTTGTGGGTTTCATTTTTAAACATGAACAACCATTTTTCAGTCCCTTTATCGGTCTTTACATCTACCTTTACGCTGCATGCATTGATTTCTTCACTCTCATCCAGATTCTTCAAGATACCGCGTTTTTTCAAGGTTTTTGCAGCAATGGTTCCCATATCCATCATCGTAATAGGTCTGGTTTTGACCCCTTCGCCATACACTTCTTCTCTGGCTGCCAAATATTCCTCATAGCTTTCCTTTACCAGCGGATCATCCAAGGTAATATCGGTAATCTGCGTCATAAAGGTTGTATGACGGCAATGATCGGACCAGTACGTGTCAATCATTTTTAATTCTGTGATGGTCGGATTTCTTTTTTCCTCATCGCGGAAATAGCTCTGCATAAATCGCAAATCACCTAAATCCATCGCCAATCCGTATTTTTGCCGTAAAGCATCCAATTGGGAATCGTCCGCATTCACAAATCCATCCAGATAAAAAACAGGTTCCGGTTCTTCCACTGCGCTGATTAAGGTATCAGGTTTTTCCAACGATGCTTCTCTGTTTTCCACCGGATTGATTAAATACTGCTTCATTTTCTGCAAATCTGCATTGCTGATCTCGCCTAAGAACGCATATACCTTCGCAGCCTGTACCACCGGACGTTCCTTTGTAATAATCTGCACACACTGTGCAGCAGAATCGGCTCGTTGGTCATACTGACCAGGCAATGCTTCCACTGCAAAAATGGTATGTTCTCCAGCAATCTCCGGTAATTCTTCTCTGTACAGCTCATCGCACTGCGGTTCGGAAAAAATCAAGCGACCGGCTGCCTCACAATTGTCTTCTGTCAGACCGTCCACGTCATACCGATTAAAAATGCGCAATCCCGTCAGCCCTGTAATATGCAGGTAGCCCTGTAAGGTAGCTAACAGCCCTTGTGCTTCAATGTCGAAACCCGGGCGTTTTTCTACAAAAAAACGATAAATAGTTGCCACAGATTCCATCCTCCTATAGAAATGCTTTTTTGCCAATATCAGTACGATATTGCATATTTTCAAACTTGATCTTTTCTACACCTTGATATGCGTTGGCAATCGCCTGGGCAATATCTTTTCCCAAAGCGCTGATTCCCAGAACACGACCGCCATTGGTCACAATCTTGCCGTCTGCCTCTTTCGTGCCGGCATGGAAGACAATGGCACCGGTGGCGCTGGCTTCTTCCAGGCCGGTTATTTCGCGACCTTTGTCTGAGCTTTCTGGATAGCCGCCCGATGCCATCACAACGCACACTGCGGCTTCCTCATGCCATTCAATTGTCATTTCATCTAAACGGCCATCAATAATTGCCAGAAAAATATCTACCAGATCGGATTTTAACCGAGGCAGCACGGCCTGAGTTTCCGGATCTCCGAACCGTGCATTGAATTCCAATACCTTTGGACCGTCATCTGTAAGCATCAAACCAGCATATAAAATACCTGCAAAGGGGCGACCTTCAGCACGCATGGCTGCAATTGTCGCTTCCAACACCTGCGGCACTACAATGGCGTTTATCGCATCTGTATAGACCGGAGCCGGAGAATATGCACCCATTCCGCCAGTATTTAATCCTCTGTCGCCATCCCAAATTCGTTTATGATCCTGTGAGGAAACCATGGGAACTACCGTTTTACCGTCAGTAAATGCCAACATGCTGACTTCCTGACCTGTCAAAAATTCTTCCACTACCACGCGGCTTCCCGCATCCCCAAATTTGTTGTCCACTAAAATATCATCAATTGCGCTTTCTGCTTCTGCACTGGTTTCACAGATCAGCACACCTTTGCCTGCTGCCAAACCATCCGCTTTTACTACGCAAGGAAGACCTACCTCCTGCAAAAATGCTTTTGCCTTTGTAGCATCGGTAAACGCCCCGTATTTTGCAGTAGGAATATGATATTCTGCCATAAGATCTTTTGCAAAGGTTTTACTGCCTTCGATCTCTGCCGCTTTTCCGCTGGGGCCAAAAATTTTCAGTCCTTTTGCCTGGAATTTGTCTACAATACCCAATGTCAACGGTACTTCCGGCCCTACTACTGTCAAGTCAATCTGATTTTGCAGTGCAAATTCCAAAAGCCCATCCAAATCGTCAGCTTTAATATTCACACATTCTGCCAGTTGATTGATACCTGCATTGCCTGGTGCACAAAATATTTTATCTACTTTAGAGCTTTGACTGATCTTCCAAACTAAAGCGTGTTCTCTGCCACCGCTGCCAATTACTAATACGTTCATGTTATCCCTCCACAAAATTCAGCTGCTTAGTGTTTGAAATGACGTACACCGGTAAATACCATTGCAATCCCATGCTCATTGCAAGCATCAATGGATTCCTGATCGCGTACAGAACCGCCAGGCTGAATTACTGCGGTAATTCCTGCTGCTGCCGCTGCGTCAATAGTATCACGGAATGGGAAGAAAGCATCGGAAGCCAATACAGCGCCCTTACATTTTTCTCCAGCCTGTTCAAATGCAATATTGGCAGATCCTACGCGATTCATCTGACCTGCCCCTACACCAAGGCTCTGACCATCTTTTGTCACCACAATTGCATTGGATTTTACATGTTTTACAATATTCCAAGCAAAAATCAGTTCTTTCATCTGCTCTGCCGTCGGTGCTTTTTCCGTAACTACTTTGACATCTTCAGCTTTTAGAACATGATTATCTAATTCCTGTACCAAGAATCCGCCGCTTACCTTTTCAATCCACATATCATTGTTAGGTACTTTTTCTCCAATTTCCAACAAGCGCAAATTCTTCTTGGTACGCAAGATATCTAAGCTTTCTTCATCAAAGGACGGCGCAATCACAGCTTCCATAAAGGTCGTCACAATTTGTTCTGCAGTAGCTTTATCCATGGGACGGTTTACTGCAATAATTCCGCCAAAAGCAGATACCGAATCCGCCTCATATGCACGATGATAAGCTTCGGCCAATGTTTCTCCGATGGCAGTTCCGCAAGGATTGGTATGTTTTATGATAACAGCCGCCGGCTGTACAAATTCATTCACTAACTGCCATGCTGCATCCACATCTACAATATTATTGTAGGACAATTCTTTGCCATGCAGCTGTTTGGCATTGGCCACTGTGCCGCTGGCAGGAATTCCAGAACGATAAAATGCTGCTTTCTGATGGGGATTTTCCCCATAACGTAGTTCCTGTATCTTTTGACCGCCAAAAGCAATTTCCCCGGAAAAAGGATCTGCACCAAAAGCATCGCTGAGATAGTGACTGATAGCCGCATCATACTGTGCTGTATGTTGGAATGCTTCCAATGCCAGGCTCCGTTTCGTGGCCAAGCTCAATGCTCCTGTCTCTTTCAGTTCTGCAATCACACTGTCATAACGTGCGGGATTTACCACAATTCCTACACGGTCATGATTTTTTGCTGCAGAACGTACCATGGTAGGACCGCCGATGTCAATGTTTTCAATAGCGTCTTCCAAAGTCACGCCCGGCTTTGCGACAGTTGCCTGAAAAGGATACAAATTCACCACAACCAAATCAATAGGGGTAATGTTATGCTCTGCCAACACTGCCATATGCTCTGCGGTACCTTTAGCCAAAATTCCGCCATGTACAGCTGGATGCAACGTCTTTACCCGGCCCTCCAAAATCTCTGGAAAATGTGTTACATCAGAGATGCCAGTTACAGCAACCCCTGCTTCTTTTAATGCCTTTGCAGTGCCGCCTGTAGAAACAATTTCGTAATCCAACATTGTTAATTCTCTGGCAAACTCCACAACACCTGTTTTATCCGATACACTGATTAATGCTCTCTTCACGGTTTTATTCTCCCTTCACTTTTACAATGCGTCCACAGACTTCCAAGCGTCCCTGCGCGAACAATTGAATTGCCTCCGAATACGCTTTATGCTCCTGCTCCAAAATGCGTGCCGACAAAGTATCCTCTGTATCATTGTCTAATACCGGAACAACCTTCTGCAGGATGATAGCGCCGCTATCCATTCCTTCATCCACAAAATGCACAGTGCATCCTGCCACTTTCGCCCCATATTCCAAAGCCTGTCTCTGTCCATGCAGACCAGGAAAAGCTGGCAGTAAAGCCGGATGAATATTCATCACAGGGCAGTGTGCCTGACTGATAAAATATGGACTCAAGATACGCATATATCCTGCCAAACAAATAAGCTGGCAATCTGCCTCTCCAATAATGCGCAGTAATTCTTTTTCATAGGCTTCCTTTGTATCGTATGCTTTAGGATTTACATGATATGCGGCAATACCAGCATTTTTTGCATGTTCCAAAGCTTTCGCTTCCTCTTTATCACTGAGTACTACCGCAATTTCTCCGTCAATTTTGCCTTCCGCGATAGAGTGCATAATCGCCACCAAATTAGACCCCCTGCCTGAGGCCAACACCGCAATTCTTATTCCCATAATCCGCCCCCCTTTTTATCTGATTCAGTTATATCTAATTTCTATTCTAAGAAACTGGAAAAAGGACTGCCGCAGGAATTACGTTATTTCCTTTTGCAACAATCCTTTCCTCCTTTGCATCACTACTTACAGTTCACAGCTTTTATCAATAACCACTTTTTTCTCACCGCTGACCACGTTTCCGATTTCATATACAGGCTGTTCCATCTGAGCACATGCTTCTTTTACTTTTGCAGCATTTTCTTTATCACAAATAAGCACAAAACCAATACCCATATTGAATGTACGATACATTTCTCGTTTTTCCACATTTCCTTTTTCCTGAATCAGCTGGAAAATAGGCAATGCCGGCCATGCGGTACTGTCAATCTGTACCTGACAATTTTCAGGCAGTACCCGCGGAATATTTTCCAACAAGCCACCGCCAGTGATATGTGCCATGCCTTTGACCTCACACTTTTGCAATAACTCCAAAATTACTTTCACATAGATTTTTGTTGGAGTTAAGATTACATCACCCAACTTTGCACCCAAAGAAGCAACCTCTTCGTCCATTTTTAATCCAGCATATTCTAACAATACTTTACGAGCCAAGGAAAAGCCATTACTGTGTACGCCAGTTGATGGCAATCCCAAAACCACATCACCAGCACAAATTTTACTGCCATCAATCATTTTCTTCTTATCTACAATTCCTACAGTAAAACCAGCTACATCATATTCCCCTACCGGATAAAAGCCCGGCATTTCCGCTGTTTCGCCACCAATCAATGCACAACCTGCTTGGCGGCAACCTTCAGCAATTCCGGAAACTACTGCGGCCACCTGCTCAGGCTCACACTTTCCTACTGCAAGGTAGTCCAAGAAAAATAGTGGTTCCGCGCCATTTACCAATACATCATTAACGCACATAGCTACTGCATCAATCCCGATAGTATCATGTTTTCCCATTTCAAAAGCAATTTTTAACTTTGTACCAACACCATCGGTGCCAGAAACTAAAATTGGTTCTTCATATTTATCTTTATCAATCGCAAACAAACCGCCAAAGCCACCTAAATCCGTAACAACTTCCTTACGGAAAGTTGATTTTACAAGGGGTTTCATCAGTTCTACAGCCTGATTTCCTTTTGTAATGTCCACACCAGCTCCGCTGTATGTCAAGCTCTGTTCTGCCATCACCTTGTCATCTCCTTTTATTCTAAAGCTGCTTTCACATTGTCATAATTTGGAGTTCCCATTGGGTATTCCCCGCTCAAGCATGCAGTACAAAAACCACAACCGCTCCACTCTACCGCACGTAAAATCCCTTCCATACTCAAATAATGAAGGCTGTCCGCGCCAATATATTCACAAATTTCATCCACACTTTTCTTCGAAGCAATCAACTCATCGGGATTTCCTGTATCAACGCCGTAAAAGCAAGGATATTTTACTGGCGGTGCACTGATGAGCATGTGTACCTCTTTTGCACCGTATTCCCGCAACAGTTTCACTAACTTACGGCTAGTCGTTCCCCGCACAATAGAATCATCTACTACTGCAATCCGTTTTCCTTCTAAAGCATCTCGAATTGGATTCAGTTTCAATTTTACCATTTGTTCCCGCATTTCCTGAGTAGGCATAATAAAACTGCGGCCAGTATAGCGATTTTTTAAAATGCCTTGGGTATAAGGAATACCGCTTTCTTCTGCATAGCCAATTGCTGCTGTTGTGCCTGAATCTGGTACTGCAATGACGGTATCCACATCCAACGGTGCTTCTTTTGCCAACTCTCTTCCCATCAGGCGACGTGCCTTGTTTACATTGATTCCATCAATATTACTGTCAGGACGGGCAATATAAATGAATTCAAAAATGCACAGTGCATTCTTTTCATGATTAAATAGTTTTGTAGAGTGCAGCCCATTCTCATCAATTGTGAGAATTTCACCTGGCTCTACATCCCGCAAGAAGGTTGCGCCGATCGCATCCAACGCACAGGATTCAGAAGCCACTACATAACCGTCCTCTCCAATTTTCCCCAGACACAGGGGACGATTTCCATAGGGATCCCGCACTGCATATAATTTGTTCTCTGTCATAATTACTAAGGAGTAAGACCCTTTTAAATCAATCATTGCTTTTAGCATAGCCTGTTCCATGTCATCCTGTCCATGACTGGCAATCAATCCAACAATCTGCTCAGAATCAATTGTGGTGTGAAACAGGGAACCCCGTTCCATTAAATGATTGCGCAGCTCTGCAGCATTCGTTAAACTTCCGTTGTGCGCCAAAGCAATTTGCCCATGTTGAAACCGCGCTACAATAGGCTGGGTATTTTGCTGTGTTTTGGATTGTCCACTAGTGGAATAGCGTACATGACCAATTCCTAAATATCCATTTAGGCTATCTAATGTCGACTGGTTGAATACATCTGTCACCATACCTAAATTTTTATAGTGATTTATGGCTTTGCCTTCGCTGACTGCAATCCCACAACCTTCCTGTCCTCTGTGCTGCAAAGAGAATAAACCTAGATAAATTAACTCTGATACAGAGCGTCCCGGCGCAAAAATTCCAAAAACGCCGCATTCTTCATTTATTTTTTCCAGTCTGTCATCAAACACGATTCCATCCTCCTAAAATTCTTAGTTTAATACCTGTCTCAAACGGCTCAACACGGTCTGATAAGCTTCTTCTACATTGCCGAGGTCCCGTCTGAATCGGTCTTTATCCATTTTCTCATTTGTGGTCGCATCCCACAAACGGCAACAGTCAGGAGAAATTTCATCAGCTAAAATAATTTCACCATCCGTGGTCCAACCAAATTCAATTTTGAAATCAACTAAAATCAAATTACATTTTTGAAAAATATTTTTCAGGATCTCATTTATTTTCACTGTCTGCGCCTTAATTACGGCAAGATCCTCTTCTGTAGCGATACCCAACGCTATAATATGCGATTCATTTAACATCGGATCATTCAATGCATCATTTTTATAACAGAATTCCAGAGTAGGCTGTTTCAAAGGGGTTCCCTCTTCGACACCATAACGTTTGGCAAAGGAACCAGCTGCCACGTTACGTACAATCACCTCTAAAGGAACAATCTTGACAACCTTTACCAATTGTTCCCTGTCATTCAGTTTTTCTACCAGATGATGTTTGATACCGGCTTTTCCCAGTTCATTGAACAACAGCGTCGTGATTTCGTTGTTCATCACACCTTTGTCTGTGATGCTTCCCTTTTTCACACCGTTGAAAGCGGTCGCGTCATCCTTATAACGAATCAAATACAGCGATTCGTCATCTGTTTTAAATACTTTTTTCGCTTTGCCTTCATATAACTGTTCTAAAACTTCCATTGTTTTTCGCTCCCGATGATCAATTTATTGTATTCCTGTGCTGTTAAATGTATCTGCTTTGTTTAAAGCAAGCCACAACGTTTGAAAATATAGTCTACATTTTTAGTATGATAGCTGTAATCAAAGATATTGTCCAACTCTTCTTTTGTAATATATTTCATGATATTTTCATCCTGCAACACCAAATCTTTAAAAGGCGTCTTGGTATCCCACGCCTGCAACGCATTGGACTGTACCCATGGATATACAATATCTCTTGGAACGCCTTTGCCTACGATTGTCAGCATCAGTCTCTGAGAAAATACCAGGCCCAAGGTTTTCTCTACATTTGCCATCATTTGGTCTTCATGCACTTCCATATTTTTTACGACACCGATTGCCAGCTTCAAAATATAATACAATAATGTTGTACTATCTGGGATAATAATTCGTTCTACTGAAGAATGCGCCAAATCTCTTTCATGCCATAATACAGAATTTTCAAATGCGGGCACTACATTACCGCGAATAACACGAGCCAGACCACAAATACGTTCACAGGTCATTGGATTGCGTTTATGGGGCATTGCAGAAGAACCCTTTTGCCCTTTTTTGAATTCTTCCATCACTTCAAAAATTTCCGTTCTCTGCAAATTACGGATTTCCGTCATAAACTTTTCTAAAGAAGTGGCCACGATTGCCAAAGTTGTCATATATTCATTATAATGGTCGCGGGAAATCACTTGCGTGGAAACCAGTTCCGGTTTTAGTCCCAAATGCTCACAGACATATTCCTCTATACGAGGGTCAATATTTGCAAAAGTACCTACTGCACCGGAAATTTGCCCTACACTTACAGTTTCAATAGCTCTTTCCATACGTGCGATATTGCGCAGCATTTCTTCGTACCATACAGCCAATTTTAAACCAAAGGTAATAGGTTCTGCATGCACTGCATGAGTACGACCAATACATAAAGTATCTTTGTACTGAATTGCTTTTTCCCGCAGTATTTCTGTAAATAGTTTCATTTGCTCTAAAATTGCCTCACCGGCCTGTTTCATTTGTACTGCTTCTGAAGTATCTAGTACATCGGAGGAAGTCATCCCTGCATGCATATATTTAGCATCATCGCCAATATACTCACCAACGCAGGATAAAAAGGCAATTACATCATGCCGTGTGGTTTTTTCTATTTCATTTACTCTATCTACATCAAAATTTGCTTTTGCTCTGATATTTTTTGCAGCTTCCTCAGGAATTTGACCAATGGCAGCCATCCCCTCACATGCCAGCACTTCCACTTCCATCATAATTCTTAGTTTGTTTTCCTGAGACCAAATCTTTGCCATCTCTGGCTGCGTATACCGCTCAATCATAAAACCCAACTTCCTTCCTCACATATTTAATTTTTTATTACAATCCGTTTTTATATAATCAACGGAACTTGTACTATAATAATTGCTATTCAATCACCGTTTCCTGCACCCGTTTATTCTTTTCTTCTACCTGCTGTGCCATTTTCTCTTTATAAGCTTTTAGTTTACTGCGCAGCTCTGGCTCTCTGCAAGCCAATATTTGAGCAGCTAAAATGCCTGCATTTTTGGCACCATTAATGGCAACAGTGGCCACCGGAATACCCGACGGCATCTGCACCATCGCATACAAGGCATCCACACCATTAAGCGCAGTGGCATTAATCGGTACACCGATCACAGGCAAGGTAGTCACAGCTGCAAGAACTCCACCCAAATGCGCCGCAGCACCTGCACCTGCAATGATTACCTCCAAACCCCGTTCTTCCGCACTTTCAGCATATTGTAAGGCTTTATACGGCGTACGATGCGCTGAAGCTACAACTAATTCACTTTCTATTCCAAACTCCCGCAATACCTTCACTGCATCCTGCATAATCTTTAAATCAGAATCACTGCCCATTACAATTCCTACTTTTGCATTGCCCATAGTATTCCTCCTCAATCCATCTCAACTTGTTAACCAGAAAATAATATTATATAACAGAAATTCCTGATAGACAACCTATTCTGTCATAATTTACGCTCATCTCTAAAATAATCTATTATTCTTGTATTGCCGGCATCCAGTAATCGTCAATAATACTCTCTCCATAGCCATTGCCTGGAATTGCCCAACGCCCATTTAAATCTGTCCATCGCTCTGCAATCCCTCGCTTCACATAAGCAAATCGACTATCCAATAAATCACACCCTTCAGGTAATGGTTCCTTTGAAGCATACGCATAAAGGTGCTGAATGTGTGCTTCTACTCCGTCGGCAACAGTTAAAAAAGATAATCCATGCAAGCCCGGAATCAAATACACTCTGTGTGGGTCTGCACCGTTTAGAGCCTCCTCTCCAGTATTTTCTACGCCTGAGGCCCCTAATCCGCAAAAGTTATTTTGGAAATCCTTTACAGAGCCATAAAATTGAAAATAGCCTGTTTCTTTTAATGCCTGTGCAAAAGCCAAGTCACCACGGATATTATATTTTTTCCCAATTTCAATATATAGTTCTGCAATATTTTCTGGGAACGGCAAAAACTCCCTATCAGGATAATTACGTTTCATCATGGCCCGTACATCATCTTCTTTACGTTGCAAATAATCATTCAGCTGTGCTGCCGTAGCAATAGAATCCCCTTGAATAGTAAGCGTGTAATACTTATTTTTCACATCCACAGTTTCATTCTGCTCTGTCGCATCTTCAGCCGGCAATATCTCTGCTCTTTTTTCCACAATCACAACGCCGTCCTGCCACTGCACATTACACCGCAGCGCCTCCCCTACCAACCGCAGAGGAACCATTGTTTGCCCGTTTTCTGCGATAAAAGGCGCCCCCAGAGTTTCATCTGCGGCCAACGCTTCTCCATTCAGCCAAATTGTAACAGGTGTATCTTCTGCTACCCGAACCCCATCTCCGGTTAAATTCAAGGTGCTATTTACATCTGCAATGTGTACTTGCCGTTTTATTTCCGACCATCCTACCTGATATCCTAAACTTTCTCCGACAAGCCGCAGAGGAACATATACACGATCATCTAACAACATCGGCCCCGTTTGCTGTTCGCTCTGCATATAAAGCTGATTGTCAATAATTAACTGTAATTCGTCCGCCGCCCAAACGGTTGTTCCCACGGAAAAACTAAAAAAAGATAACAATAACCCCGCCACAATTTTCTTCTTCTGCAACCCCACCAACAACTCCATTTCCAAAATTCATAATTAATTATTAAAGAACTTGCAATTTTTATAAACAATCGTTTTTTCTAATTTATAGTTCATTTTAGCACATCTTTCCGCCCTTTGTCTGCCCTTTTATCCTGTTTTTTTATATTTTTTAACAAATTTTTTATGAGCACTAGATTATATAGAAAAATTTTTATTTCACAAACAATGTGTTATGTGATATGATAAATATATTAAAATATATTTTTGAGGAGGACTTTTAAATGTCTCAAAATCCTGTTGTTACTATGACGATGAACAGTGGCAACTCTGTAAAAATCGAATTGTATCCAGAGGTTGCTCCAAACACTGTAAACAATTTTATTTCTCTTGTAAAGAAAGGTTTTTACAATAATCTTACTTTTCATCGCGTAATCTATGGTTTTATGATTCAAGGCGGTTGTCCTAATGGTAATGGTATGGGCGGCCCAGGCTACAGTATCAAAGGGGAATTCAACCAAAATCGCTTCCAAAATGATTTAAAACATGAACCTGGCGTGATCTCCATGGCACGTTCGATGCATCCTGATTCTGCTGGCAGTCAGTTCTTTATTATGCATAAAAATGCACCTCATTTGGATGGCGCTTATGCCGCATTTGGCAAAGTAATTGAAGGTATGGACGAAGTAAACCGTATTGCAGAAGTGCAAACTGGCTATGGAGACAAACCGTTGACACCAGAAATCATTAAAGAAATGACTGTTGAAACTTTCGGGGTAGAATATCCGGAACCGAAAAAAATGTAAGTAAAAAATTTTCTTCTGAATAGGGGCATTATGTTTGGGAGTGACATCTGCAAATTTTTTCATGTACAGCAATCCGTAGACACTCCCCCCTCTTTTCAGGAGTTGTTTTTATTTTATTACTCTTTTCGGCAGCTTTTACGTTAGTTTCCTTCCAGAAATTTTGCATAGAATCCCTTTCTTTCTTATGCTATGCTAAATACAGCATTTATTCTAATCTTCATTTTCCCAGTTATTTTTAGAAGATTTAGAAACAAGAAGGAGTCGAGTATGATGCAAATTAAAGTAATTTACGAGGACAACGCCGTGTTGCCAATCAAGGAACTAATCGCCCAATTAGACACACAGCAGCTCTTTTTTGTGGAAAAGTTTATCCAGCAAAAAAGAATGCAGCAAAAACAAGAAGTTTTCCAGCAATGGCAAACTACGTTAGACAGTCTGGTAAAAAAAATCTGAAGGAAAATAGTACTAGGTTGATATAAGGGAGGTCTTTTTTTTGCAAATTCTATTTCACGGACACGCTTGCTTTTCTATTTTTACAGAAAATAATACCCATTTATTAATTGACCCCTTTTTCACCGGAAATCGCCTGGCCAAAATTACTGCCGATGAAATATCGCCTGCTGTCATTCTTTTGACACACGGGCACTGGGATCATATCGGTGATACTGTGCAGATTGCACAGCGCACCGACTGTTTGGTCATTTGCGTACCGGAAATTGTAACCTATCTCAAGAACAAAGGGATCAAGAATTGCCACGGTATGAATATCGGCGGTGGTTATCAATTTGATTTTGGATACGTAAAAATGACTCCTGCTTTGCACAGTTCTGGTCTTGAGGAAAATGGGCAGGTTATCTACATGGGAAATCCAGCTGGTTTTTTACTTCAAATAGATGGTAAAACAATTTATCACGCTGGAGATACCGGACTCAGTCATGAAATGACTTTATTGGGAACTGCCAATCGCATTGATTTAGCGCTCTTGCCAATTGGCGGCAACTTCACCCTGGATCCAAAAGATGCTATGCTGGCAGCCCGTGCATTACATGCCCGTCATGTAATTCCCATGCATTACAATACGTTCCCCGTGATTGAACAAAATGAAAATTTCTTTTCCAATCAATTGCTCAACTATGGAATTCCCTGCACTGTACTGCAGCCTGAAGAATCTTTCACTTTATAATGCAATTCTATAAACTACTTTTTATCAAGAAACGACAGAAGGTTATCTATATCATGGATAACTTTCTGTCGTTTCTTAATTTCTCTTTCATTTCCTACAGAAAACCCAGACAGGCAAGCTGTTATCGGCGGGAAGCAATACAACCGCTACTACAAATCCTTTTGCCACGCTACCAAAACCTATTTACCTTTATACGCTGTATAATCATAATCTACAGCCCGAATTTCTCCGATATCAATTTCTGGCTTTCTTCCCTCCTCTAAAAAACGCAACTGCAACGGGGTATCCAATTTATAATAATACTCTGATTTTCTCTTTAATAAGCGGCCGCTAAACCAATTGCGCAATTCATACCGATTCTCATAATAGACCACATCGGCAAATACGCCAACGCACTGCCCACTGTCTTTTCCCCAAGATATTGTCTGCGTTTCAATCTCACAAACACCCTGACACCAAGAAGGATATCGTTCCGCTGTAATAACAACACATCCCTTATCTGGAGCAGGAATATTTTCAACATAACCTAAGAATACATTCTGCCGTACTTCTCGCTCCAATTCAGTATGAAATTCCATACGTCCACCCAACAGTAAAATCAAACCAATAGCCACTCCTAGGATAAGTAAAAACCATATCCTCTTTTTTCTATCATTTTGTTTTTCCATTTGTACTCCCGCCTATTTAGCAAACATCTTTCATTGTACTTTATTTACTGACTTTTTATGTAAAAAACAGGACGAATCATAAGATTCGTCCTGCAGCAAAGTTATGTGTGATCCAACTAGAGATCAATATTCTTTCGGCATATTGTTCAACTGTGCTTGGCTAAATACCGGACCATCTAAGCAAACATAACAGGAACCAATATTACAACGGCCACATTTACCAATTCCGCACTTCATGCGAAGTTCCAATGTCGTGATAATATCTTCATCAGGATAGCCCATACCCGATAAAATTGGCAATGTTAATTTTATTAAAATTGGAGGACCGCATACGGCAGCAATCTGCGCATTTGGTGCAATTTCTTTTACATAGTCTGGCACAAACCCTACATGACCATCCCAGCCTTCCTGTGGACGGTCGATAGTTACATACACTTCTGTGTTCGGAACTTTCGGCCAGTTTTCAAATAAATCTTCCTTAAAACACAAATCTTCCTTACTGCGGCCACCATAAATAATGGTCAGTTTGCCAAAATCTTCTCTGTTTTTCATACAGTATAAAATCAGACTTCTTACCGGAGCCAAACCAATCCCACCGGCAATGAATACAATGTCTTTTCCTTTGAACTGTTCGATAGGGAAACCATTGCCATACGGCCCACGAATCCCCACTTCCTGTCCTGGTTCCATTGCGTGCAATACACTAGTCAATACACCATCGTTATATTTTTTGATGGACATATCAATATAATCATCACCATAGCTGGTTACGGAAAACATTGCTTCACCCACTGCTGGCATAGAATACATCCCTAATTGACCAGGCATAGGAGTAAATGGTCTCTCTCCTTCCGGCGTGCTGATGCGGAAGGTTTTTACGTCTGGTGTTTCATCCAAAATTTCTCGCACAACGCCTACTTTTGGGACCAAATTATTAATTCGCTTTACGTCATTTGCAGAAGCTACTTTCACAAAAAACCCTCCTTATTGACCGATTACCTGTTGAATAAATTTCGTAATATCCAGATTTACCGGACATTTTGCCACACAACGTCCACAACCGATACACAGGAACATACCATGTTTTTCGTTGAAATACTGCAGTTTGTGTAAGAAACGATTGCGTACTCTTTCTTTTTTACCTGCACGAGGTTGATGACCACCAGCCATCAAAGTATACTCATTAAACATGCAGCTGTCCCATGTACGCAATTTCATACCTACTTCACCACGGATTTTGTTATTGATATCAAAGCAATGGCAAGTTGGACAGATATAGGTGCAAGTACCACAATTTAAACATTTAAACTGATAGGAATCCCAAATTGGATCTTCGAACATTCCTTTCAATTTTTCTGGTAGACCAGATGGATCAAATTTAATAGTCTGTGGCTTCTGATCAGGCAGCTTGCTTTCTGTTTCACCTAAACCAGTTACAGCATCCAAACATGCTTTTCCTTTGTCAGAAATAACTTCAAAACCATATGTGTCTCCGAAATCATATACCTGCACGTCAGCAACACTCGCTTCTGCATGAGCACGATCTACTCCCATAGATTCACAGAAACAAGTAGCTTTTGGATTGTTGCACGCTAAAGAAAATACTATCGTATTCTCTCTTTTATTTTTATACTGAGGATCTTCAAATTTTTCATCCAAAAATACTTTATCCAGACACTGAATTGCTTTCGTATCACAATGCCGTACCCCAAATACTACCTGTTGTTTATCCAATTCAGGCAATTCTTCGATAGCCAGTTTTTTCCCTTGCGCGCGGAATTTATACATTGCTTCTGACTGAGGCAGATACACTGTTTTGGGAGATACGGTTACATTGCCATCAAAATATAATTTAGAAACGCCTTCCTGCACCTGACTATATGGCGCAAACTGTGTCAGGCCGTTGTAATCAACTGGAACCAGCACACGATACTGCTGTGCCAGCTGACTTAAAAATCCGTCTAATTTTGCTTTTTCAATAGTCTTCACAATAACCGCCTCCTTTACATAAATTCTTCAGGGTCAGATACTTCATAATGACTCAATGGAGTTGGCCCTTCTGTTTCAATCCCTGCTTCATAAGCACCAAAGAGTGTGTCGATATCTTTGATAAATTTCTTATTCATCAGCATAATAGGAATGTCAGACGGACAAACCATTTCACACTGCCCACATTCAATGCAACGACCAGCTACATGGAATGCACGGGTTACGCCGTAGAACTCATTTTCAGACGCATTAATATCTTTACTCTGCCAACCAGAAGCACTCTGATCAAAAATACAGTTGGTGCAGTTGCAAGCAGGACAAATATTGCGACATGCATAACAACGAATACATTTTGAATACTGGCTCTGCCAGAATGCAGCCTTTTCGTCTTGCCCCATAGCTTCGATTGCCTCTACATCAGCAAAATTCTTTTCAGTACACCAAGGTGTAACATCCTGACCAATCTTACGATCAAATACGACAGGATTTGGATAACGACATTCTTTGCAGGCATTCGCCATAGGTACTTCTGCACCTTCCGGCAAGCGAGCTGCAGCTTTGGCATTCTTCATCCCAGAACACGGTACGCCGATAATAATGCATTTATCCGCAGTGATACGTTTATCCTGAATTAAGCGATTGTAAGCTCTCGTATCACAGCCTTTGGCAAAAATCGCTACTTTATCTTCTGTGTAGATAAAATCAATCAGGTAAGGGCTCAGATTTTGCTGGCAGTATTCATCCCAAATCAGCTTATCCACTTCAGCAGCAGAACGGATCATCACCGGTGTGGAATTATACGGCATCGTACCTTTTTCCCAGCCGATAACCACAGTTGCTTCGCCAGACTCCAACAATTCCTTGGCAACTGCTCTCATTTCACTTTGGATATCACTCATTTGTTTCCACCGCCTTTACATCTATTTCTATATCATCACGCATCTTATCGTTGGGACCGATTGCTTTTACTTCTTCAATCATTTCTGTTACTACCTGCTGGAACTTGGGACCTTCTGCACCAGAAATCCATCTTGTATGGAAACGGCGGGAATCAATACCCATAT
>OFGF01000727.1_pt1 | contig 25405 bp, 23 predicted proteins | sample 1521711 | NCBI WGS metagenome assembly OFGF01 (sample SAMEA3504092, study PRJEB24116) | mouse gut metagenome | biome: mouse gut; feature: mouse-associated habitat; material: faeces | place: Denmark | collected 2011 | reverse complement strand
ATATGCAGGTTTATGATGAATATGCGCTTTTGATCAAGAATGAAGGAAGATCCTGCCAGGATGAGTGCTATCTTGAGGAGATGTGATGTAATGTGTTCCAGTATGGAGCTATCTTTTAAATTCTTAAAGATACAAAATATCTTTAAATTCTAATATAGGCTATATTGTTATTTTAGCATCTGGTATTCTTTTTACAAGTGATATTTATTTCATGTTAAAAATTCTTAATTAACCCCATATTATGTATATTTATAATTTATGAAAATAGAGAGATATAGTATTGTAATCTGATACCCTGCGTGATATACTTCAAATAAATGATAGAAACAGTTTGGTTATAAAACGAATCGACAGGGAAGGAGTCGGGTATATGAGATTTAAGCTTGATTTTTCCACGGACAGGCCGGAACTTCCTATAGAATATCGCAGGTTTATACTCAGCTTCATTAAGAATGCTCTATCAAAGTCCGTAAATGGTGATTTATTGGGGAAGTATTATGCGGATACGAATACGAAAGATTTCACATGGACTTTGATCGTCAGGAAGCCTCACTTTACGAAAGAGAAGCTGAAATTTGAGGGCAGTGGTTTTTCTGTGATTTTTTCGACGGATGACAAAGCACAGACAGGAATGTATCTGATGCTTGCATTTCTGAATCAGAAGTATAAGAAATACCCAACAGAGGAAGAAAACTTTATCGTCTTAAAGAATATAATCCAGTTGAATCAGTATGAGATCAGAGACAATGCTGCCTGCTTTGCTACAATGCCGGGTTCCTCTGTCATAGTAAGGGAGCACAACAGGGAAACCAACAAAGATACATATTATACCTGTGCCGATGAGGGATACCAGGAGCAGTTTGAGAAAGCGCTGCAGAACCAGGCAGGGATGGCCGGGTTTTCAGAACCGGATGTGAGAAGCATCAGGGTATGTTCCGTGGAAGGCCGTAAAATAGTGGTTAAACATTATGGTGTGTATATTGACGCGTCAATCGCGGAATTTGTGATAGCCGCTCCGCATTATCTATTGCAGCATTTCTATTTAAATGGAGTCTGCGGAAGGAAAAGTATGGGTTTCGGGATGATTGAATATAAGGGAGGAGTGGCGGATGATGGAAGGGTTTACAGAGCATCTGGAGGCGAATGACTGGAAAGATTCTGCTGCGATCGTCGGACTGATCAGATTTTTTGAGTTTTCAGGCATATCTTATAATCGTACTGAAATATTTAATGAAGATGGCTATGGATTTGGACAGGAATACAGGGAAGGATTTGACATTCTCAAATTCAATGCCGAAGAGATCACGGAGGAAAGGCTGACAGAGTTTATTGAGAGTTATTTTTATGATGAGATGCATCATTGCAGTGTCGAAGAAGTATTGAGCAGATCTGAGTGGTCGGAGAAAGAGATTGAGTTTGTTAATAAGAAGATGACTGCAAATACAGTGATGAAGAAGGTTTTTGCCAGGCAGAAGTTTGACGGTACGAACAAAGAGACCATACTGGACCTTATACAGAATAATCGCAGTATGATCGTGAAGGAAACTTACAGGAATAAGACGAATTTATACAGGAATTTCTGTAATGAAAATGTTTTTCAACACCCGGCAGGTGATACTGTCCGGCTGCGGGGATATTATGTGGATTTTGCAAAAAAAGGGAAATCCGTTTCGTACCGCCATGATACAAGATTGTTTCGATCGTCGGACAGTGCGTATTATGATTTTATTCCCTTTGCATTTTCTATTGGACGGGAGTCCTTTTTTATCAATGACAATTATTCGATCGAGCAGCTGTATCACACGAATAAGATGTTGAGAGAAAAATGCGAGGCGCAGAAGCAGAAGAGCGGGCCGGGAAGCCCGGATATCAGGAAAGTATTATTTGAAAATATTATCTATGCGGCGGACTTTATTGATTTTGATGTGGAGATCATCAAGAAGGATATCGAAAAGCCCTATTTTGAAACTTTCTTTTTGAGAAAGGACAGTATCGATATTTTCAGGGAGATCAAGAAATACGATATTTTTTGTTGGACGATCCGCAGGGGAGAAAGGACTGTTTCCATACAGGAGAGTGTAACAGACGCGATCAGTAATCTGCAGCTTATGGATGGGTTGATTGAATTTTTACTCAGAGAAGATGTGCAGGAAGGCAGTGGACGTTATGTCGGATTGATAAGGAGGATCGTCGATCTGAATGCTCTGATCCGCAGGAAGGTGTATGACGGAGGTGAGAATATGAATAAGGGAATGCGCAGCGCATATGCAGGCGCCGAGAACGCGGTAAAGGTTCTGACGAGCAGAAATCAGAAGAATAAAATCAACTCTTACAGAGCAAAGTTATTGAGTGCCCTGGTCTTTAACGATCATAACAGATTTTCGGAAATATTGCTTAGTTTGTCTAATTTTACGGATGTGTATTTCCCGTTTGCCTATGATTTGTTTGAAGATTTTGAAGCGAATAAAGAGGTAGCCTATACTTTTGTCAATAATTTCAACGATTATCCGCGGGAAAAGGCAGAAGAGGAAACAAAGGACGAATAGCTGTAAACAGAGAGGGAGAGGGTTATGGATCGGAAGACAATTACATTAACTGTTGTGGCAAATATGACATCAAATTATTCGGAGAATCTGGGAAACATCGGGAGTGTACAGAAGGTTTACCGAAGGGGGCATGTATATGCCATCCGCAGCCGGGAAAGTCTGAAAAATGCGATTATGGTACAGAGCGGCATGTATGACGACCTTGTGACGACGGTAGACGGTGCTACACAAAAACAGGCAACTCCAGAGAGAAATGCGTCCAATAACAGAGCACTGGAAGGCGGCTACATGACAACTGGAAAGGATACTTATATACGTAACAGTTCCTTTTATTTAACGGATGCCGTGGCTTGTGAGCCATTTGTGAATGAAACGCGTTTTCATAATAACCTGTATCTGGCCGGTAACTATGCCAGAGCAAACGGATTGAACCTGCAGAAGGATGCAGGCAGAGCAGGACTGATACCCTATCAATATGAATATGATAAATCCCTGCGTGTATACAGCATAACGATCGATCTGGATATGATCGGCAGAGATCCTAATTTTACGGAGGAAGAGGCGACGGGAGAAGAGAAGGCAGCGAGAGTGAACAGCCTGCTCAGTGCAGTAGAGAATCTCAGCCTGATCGTAAGAGGTAATCTGGATAATGCAGAGCCGGTGTTTGTTGTGGGAGGATTTTCTGACAGAAAAACGCATTATTTTGAAAATGTTGTGAAGGTATTAGAAGGTAAACTTGTGTTGTCGGAAGATCTGATTCAGAAACTGCAGCAGGGATATTCTTCGGCATTGCTTCGTGGCCATAATTTCGACAATGAAGATGAGATTGTTGAGAAACTGCATCCGGCCGGGGTGGCGGCTTTCTTTGAAACACTGCGCAGTCAGGTGAAGGAATATTACAGCGTGTAGAAGTATTATTTAAGGACGGAGGAAAAGGGGCGCAGATGAGTAAAGATGCAATAAGATTTATTCTCCATCAGTCCAGTGCCAATTATCGTAAGCCTGAAACATATGAGAACAAGATGACATATCCGCTGCCGCCATTTTCGACAGTGATCGGAGCAATCCATAAAGCCTGCGGGTATACAAGTACCCATAAGATGGACGTCAGCATTCAGGGCAGATATGCTTCTATGGGCAGGCGGTTGTATCGTGATCTGAATTTTATGAATTCCACTTTTGATGACAGAGGCATACTGGTAAAAATGACCAATGAGAGTATGCTCAGTACCGCTTTTGTAAAAGTTGCAGAGGCCAAAAAGCAGGGAAGCAGTTTTGAAAAAAGTGAAGATATTAAGGTGATCGATCAGGCGCTTTTGAAAGAATATCAAAAGCTGAAAGTGCTGGGAAGAGAAATTCAGCAGATGAAGAACGAACGATTAAAACCCGAGCTGGAAAGATTGAAGGCAGAAAAGAAGAAACTTTCCGGCCGTAAGAAACAGCTGGATAAACGTTCCGTGGAATACGAAGCTGTCAGAAGACAGGAAGAGGAAATACAGGATAAGATAAGGAAGACAGAAAGGGAGTTTTCTGAGTATGAGCAGAATGCTTTTTCCATTCCCTATTCTCGTTTTCGGGTTGTCACAGCCTCGGTCAAGCAGTATGAGATTTTATATGACATTGACCTTATTATTCATGTCACGTCAGACGACAGGCAGACAATGGAGGATATTTTTCACAATGGCTATAATATGACAGCACTGGGGAGAAGCGAAGATTTTGTTACGATAGAGAGTGTGGATCGGGTTACGCTTTCCACAGGATATGAGGAGGAACTGTCCTGCGACTGTTCGGCATATGTGGACATTACAAATGTGAGAAAAGAGAAAATCTTTACGAGAGATCGTGATCAGCGTTTTCCGGCAATCGGGACGAAATATGCAATGCCGAAATTATATGCAATTAATGAAAACGGACAAAGAGAGTTTGAGCTAAAGAATGTACTGTATGTATCCAGATTCCATGCGGCTGATTTTACACAGGAGGATGGGATTTATGTGGATTACAGGGAAGACGGCAGTTACTATATTGTAAATTTTGTGTAGAGTAAGGGCACGATTCTGCAATAGAATTGTGCCTGTTTACTTTTTTATATTGCCGGCCCTGGAGCAGGTAGGTGATATGGCTGTGTACAATAAGTTATAGTAAACGAAATTTCTAATGTTGTTTACTATAGCAGAGAAAGGATGTTAAACCATGTATGATATTGATAATCAGGAAAATCTGTTCGCGTTTGAAAGGAAAGAAATGGTGAAACAGTATGCGAAAAGTGGCGGTATTACAATAGAAGAACATAACCGTGCGCTGAAAGAAAGAGCGGACATCTTATTGACAATGGAATATATCGGCAAAGAAATCCATGAGTTGTTGTGCAGAGCCTGTGACTATCATGATCTGGGAAAAGCGAATCCCAGAATGCAGGAACGGTTACAGAACCATAAACTGCGATTTGAACCGGAGCGGGAGATTCCGCATAATATCCTTTCTATGTATCTGATTCCCAAAGAACCGCTTCCGGAATATTATCTAATGCTGTTTGTGGTCGGATTTCATCATGATTATGGAAATGTATTTCAAATCCTGCAGAGTACAGAAAAGCAGTGTCTGGCTAAAGAGCTGCTTGCTGCATGGAAATGTGCCAGTACTCCGGGGTTTAAAGTGATCAAGGGCATGAAGCGGATTGAGGCAGACAAGGATCTGCGGAAGAAGTTGATCCTTGTCAAAGGACTTCTGCACAAATGTGATTATTCTGCAAGCGGCAATACAGAGATAGAATATCCGAATGATTTCCTGACGGATAAGCTGGAATCCTTTTTTCAAAAGAATCATTATGAATTGAACGAAATGCAACAGTTTTGCCGGAATCACGAAAGTGAAGATATCATGCTTGTGGGGCAGACCGGTATGGGAAAGACAGAAGCGGCGCTGCTTTGGATTGGAGATCATAAGGGATTTATTCTGCTTCCGGTAAAAACAGCTATTAATAAGATGTATGACAGGATCAGAGAGGATATTTTAGAAGGAGATGAGAGCAACTCTGAAAAGCGGATCGGATTGCTGCATTCAGACGCAATTCCCAAATTACTGGAAAACTATGCAAACGAGAAGCCGGATTATACAGAGATGGATGTGATCGAGTATAACAGGCAAAGCAGGCAGTTGGCTATGCCGATCACGGTATCGACGATAGATCAGTTGTTTGATTTTATTTTTAAGTATCAGACATATGAATTGAAACTTGCGACGTTGTCCTATTCAAAAGTGGTAATTGATGAAATTCAGATGTACGGGGCCGATCTGCTGGCTGATCTTATTTTCGGTCTGAGGATGATTCGAGAATTGGGAGGGAAGGCCGCGATCACGACTGCGACGCTGGCGCCTTTTGTCAAAGATCTGATTGAAAAGGAAGTCGGTAAGTTTACATATGGCGTGTTTTGCAATAAAGAGCAGGTCAGGCATAAAGTAAAAATGATTCCGGCGAAGATCAATGCAGAAGATGTAGTACAGAAATTCAGACAGTGTTCCGCTGTGGAGAGTCTGCCTGAAATTGACGATGGACATAAGGCAGCATCTTCTGCTAAAGGCGGGAAAATACTGGTAATCTGTAATACGATACAGAAAGCACAGTTAATGTATCATACAATCTGTAAACTGTTGGGCGAAGAGAACAGTGAAAAAGTACATCTGTTGCATTCAAAATTTATCCGGCAGGACAGGGCAAAGAAGGAAAGAGAGATTTGTGCATGTGGCAGATATGAACATGAAGAAAATGTAATCTGGATCAGCACCTCGCTTGTGGAGGCAAGCCTTGATATTGACTTCGATTATCTTTTTACGGAATTGCAGGATATATCCTCCCTGTTGCAGAGACTGGGAAGAGTAAACAGAAAAGGGAAGAAGGCGATTGAGGGCTATAACTGCTATATATACATCGAAATTGATGAAAAATATCTGGAAGAATCATTTTCATCAAAGAAGAAATATGCGGGAAACAGTTCTGCTTTTATTGACAGGGATATTTTTGAATTGTCCAGGATGGCACTTATAGAAACACTTGAAAACTCGACGGATGGTAGTTTGACGGAGGGCAGCAAAATGGAGATGCTGGACAAGTATTTTACAATGGAAAGACTGTCGAACACTAATTATATGAGAAAGTACAGAGAGCAGATGAAAAAGCTACAGGAAATCATCTGGTATGAGCTGGATATTAAGGATGTCAAAGTCAGAGATGACATTTATACAAGGGACGTTATCCCATACGATATCTATAGTTTCCACAGGGAAGAAATCGAAGCAAGTGCTGAAAAAATGTGTTCCAGAAAAACTGATATTATTCAGAAAATAAAAGAACGTAATCATATCATGCAGTATACGGTTTCTGTGCAGGACCATATTGTAGGAAAATATCATAAAGCAATTCGTAAAGGGATGGCAGTAAGACGGCAAGGGCCTTTGAAAATTGGACCGTATGAAAAAATAGAAGTAATTGATTGTTATTATGATGATCGGGTGGGGTTTCAGGAAAAACATTTTGAGTCAGTTCCTGATGAGCCTATCTTTGTATGATTTGCATAAGAGGAATGGACAGAGAGGACAGTGCTGGGTGCCGATCGTAGGTGGGATGGTGTAGCGATGGTGCGTTGGAGTTCGGTGTTGCCTGAACTTATTGTCGACCTCCAGTGGTGTCAAAAGGACGGCAGGTCGACAAGTGAGATTGGAGAAGAAAAAGTCCTGAATTAGACGCGGTTTGAAGGCATGAATGATTTTAAGAAGATGTTGTTATGTGATGAAAAATGTTATAAAATCTAAATTATAAGATGGGTAGACAAAATAGGAAGGGGAGATGGTGGATTTATGCGGTGTTTTTTGTGACGGGTAGATATAGCAACAGAATGGAATTTAAAGTTGTCCCATAAGGATTTTCAAAACAGCACATGTATTGTAGATATAGCAACAGAATGGAATTTAAAGCATTTTGGACATACAACGCATTCTTTGTCTATAAGCGTAGATATAGCAACAGAATGGAATTTAAAGTGAGCCGGGGGATAAGTGGTATTATACAAGGCTTGAGGTAGATATAGCAACAGAATGGAATTTAAAGGCTAATAAGCGTATTAACGACGTATTTGCCGACAATGTAGATATAGCAACAGAATGGAATTTAAAGAACAACAACGGCTTACAAAGCACAGCATACCTAAAGTAGATATAGCAACAGAATGGAATTTAAAGCCGGCTACGAGCAAACAAGTTGGCTAAATAAACGTAGTAGATATAGCAACAGAATGGAATTTAAAGCAACAAAGAACTGGTGCTGATGAAAAAGCCACTGACGTAGATATAGCAACAGAATGGAATTTAAAGTGAGGTTGAAAAGTTTGCAAAAGAAATCCCGATTGAAGTAGATATAGCAACAGAATGGAATTTAAAGGTATGATAAATGCAAGTAAGGAATTTAAGGAAAAAGTAGATATAGCAACAGAATGGAATTTAAAGATCGCTGAAAGTACTGTCTTTGTGTCTGATATCGCCGTAGATATAGCAACAGAATGGAATTTAAAGGATTGTCTGAAACTATGGCAAAGCGGTACGCTGGAAGTAGATATAGCAACAGAATGGAATTTAAAGGTCATTGATACTCTGAGCGGAATAATGACGGATTTTGTAGATATAGCAACAGAATGGAATTTAAAGATGATAAATGTTGTTCCTGAACTATTTGATACTTGTAGATATAGCAACAGAATGGAATTTAAAGGTTGTTTATGAATATCTTCGGTCGTGTCGCAATGAATGTAGATATAGCAACAGAATGGAATTTAAAGCCTTGCGGAATACCTTGGAATACATAAGAAGAAAGGTAGATATAGCAACAGAATGGAATTTAAAGTATCTGTCTTGACTGATTGCGCATCTACCGGCATTTGGTAGATATAGCAACAGAATGGAATTTAAAGTAAGTTCGGTTTTAGTCATGGGTTGTTTCCTCCGTGTAGATATAGCAACAGAATGGAATTTAAAGTTATTATTCACCCTCTTTATGACGGCAGTCGTATCATACGTAGATATAGCAACAGAATGGAATTTAAAGTAGTACGTTTGATAACTAGAAAGAGCAGATAAACCGTAGATATAGCAACAGAATGGAATTTAAAGGTGGGATTCTTGTCAAGATCATGCAGTGGACTGACGTAGATATAGCAACAGAATGGAATTTAAAGTAATACGTTTGATAGTTAGAAAGAGCAGATAAACCGTAGATATAGCAACAGAATGGAATTTAAAGACTAATGAGAGTATTAACAACATATTTACCAACAATCGTAGATATAGCAACAGAATGGAATTTAAAGAAGGCAGAAGAACAGGTATTACAGACAAAAAACAAAGTAGATATAGAAACAGAATGGAATTTAAAGAATTAGCAGCATCTGCATTTTTCAGTCGCATCATTATGGAACAGTGCACCTTTCTATCAATAACACTTACAAAGGAGAACTCATGGAAACCAGAATCACAGGAGTCATGATCTACTACTATTTTGTCTGCAAAAGAAAACTGTGGTATTTCGTGCACGAGATCAATATGGAGAGTGAGAACGAAAATGTTCTGTTGGGGAAGCTTTTGGATGAAAGCAGTTACCAGCGGGATGATAAGCACATTAATATCGACAATGTCATCAATATTGATTTTATCAAGGAGCATAAGGAACTGCATGAAATTAAGAAAAGTCGATCCATAGAAGAGGCGGGCGTCTGGCAGATGAAATACTATCTGTACTATTTAAAACAGCGTGGTGTGGATGGACTCAAAGGCAGGATAGACTATCCTTTGCTTAAGAAAAATTTGACAGTGGAACTTACGCAGGAAGATGAGAACCGGCTTGAGGAGATCATCCGGGAGATTTGTCTATTGATAGAGGAGGCGTATCCGCCGCATTTTCAGGCAATAAAAATATGTAATAAATGCGCGTATCATGATCTGTGTTTTGTCTGAAAGTACGCAGGGATTTTGCGATTTTTTATCATATAACAGACAGGATAAGATTGAAATAACATTATAATTACGGGAGAGAATATGGGCCAGAGTTTTTACGTCTATAACAACGGAGATCTGAGAAGAAAAGACAATACCCTGCAGTTTACGAACGCGGAGGGTGAGAAAAAGGACATCCCGATTGAGCGGATTGACGATATCTATGTGATGGCGGAGATGACATTCAACTCGACTTTTCTCAGCTACCTGTCACAGTATGGGATCACGATGCATTTCTTTAATTACTACAATTATTATACGGGCAGTTTTTATCCGAAGGAAAAGCTGCTTGCCGGTCAGCTGCTTGTGAAGCAGGTGGAGCATTACGCCGACCATGGCAGGCGCATGGTTCTTGCCAGAAAATTTATCGAGGCAGCGGCAGACAATATTTACAGGAATCTTCGCTATTACAACGGACGGGGAAAGGATGTTTCCGGGTATATGTCCGAGGTGAACGATCTTCGAAAGAAAATACCGGGCACAGAATCCGTGGAAGAATTGATGGGCATCGAGGGAAATATCAGGAAGCAGTATTATGCGGCGTGGAATGTGATCATAGATCAGGAGATCCATTTTGAGAAGCGTGTGATGCATCCGCCGGATAATATGATCAATTCTTTGATTTCTTTTGTAAATTCCATGATCTATGCGAAAACATTGAGTGAAATTTATCATACACAGTTGAATCCGACGATCAGCTATCTGCATGAACCGGGTGCGCGCAGATTCTCTCTTTGTCTTGATGTGTCCGAGGTGTTTAAGCCGCTTATTGGTGACAGACTGATCTTCTCACTTTTAAACAGGAAGCAGATCACAGAGGACAGCTTTACGAAAGAACTGAATTTCCTGCATTTGAAAAAAGAGGCCTCTGCGTTGATCTCCAGAGAGCTGGAGGAGCGTTTGAAAAAGACGATCATGCATAAGGAGCTGGGCCGCCAGGTCAGCTATCAGTATCTGATACGTCTGGAAGCGTACAAGCTGATCAAGCATCTGATCGGTGAGAAGGAATATGAAGGGTTCAAGATATGGTGGTAGGACATGTATGTAGTGCTGGTATATGACATTGCGCAGGATAAAAACGGACAGAAGCGGTGGGCGCATGTCTATAAGATCTGTAAAAAATATCTGTCCCACATTCAAAATTCCGTATTTGAAGGAGAGATATCCAAAGTGCAGATCACAAAAATGCAGCAGGAGCTAAAGCCGTATATTGATAAGGAACTGGATTCCGTGATCATTTTTAAGAGTCGTCAGGAGCGATGGCTGGACAAAGAATTCTGGGGAAAAGAAGATGACGCGACGGATTTTTTCCTGTGAAGAGGTATTTGACCAGGGTTGTGACAGAATTCTTAGTAAGAAACGGGTGACAGATGTGCGGCCGCATGATACAATAGGTCGGACTGTTTGACAGGGGAGTCCGGATTGTACGGATGATCAGTCAGTCTTGGGATTTGTGTCTGTGCGCTGCCTGCCGCAAATCCGTTATGAGCAGTCCGGCGGGGTTGAGATAAAGGCAGCGCAGAAATGGGGTACAAGTATGAAATATGATGTTATTATTATCGGTGCAGGGCCGGGCGGAATCTTTACTGCCTATGAACTGGTGCAGCAGGAGAAACAGTTAAAGATCGCGGTATTCGAATCCGGGCACGCGCTTAACATGCGCCGCTGTCCGATTGACGGGGATAAGGTAAAAAGCTGTGTGCACTGTAGCACCTGTTCGATCATGAGCGGATTTGGCGGCGCGGGCGCTTTTTCCGACGGCAAATATAATATTACCAACGACTTTGGCGGTACGCTGTATGAATATGTGGGCAGGAAGCAGGCCATCGACCTGATGAAATATGTGGATGAGATCAACATGAAGTACGGCGGGGAGGGTACGAAGCTGTACAGCACCACGGGTACGCACTTCAAGAAACTGTGTCTGCAGAATAAGCTTAGTCTGCTGGACGCTTCCGTGCGGCATCTGGGAACGGATATCAATTATATCGTGCTGGAAAATTTATATGCCGATCTCAAAGATAAAGTGGACTTTTATTTTGACACGCCGGTCAAAACGGTGGAGAATCAGGGCGGTAGCTACCTCGTGGTCTGTGAGGAAAAGACGTTTGAGTGCGACCGGTGTGTCGTATCTGTCGGCCGCAGCGGCAGCAAGTGGATGGAGCAGGTGTGCAGGGAACTGGAGATTCAGACGAAATCCAACCGGGTGGATATCGGCGTCAGGGTGGAACTGCCGGCGGTGATCTTTTCCCATTTGACAGATGAGTTGTACGAGAGCAAGATCGTCTACCGCACGGAAAAGTTTGAGGACAGGGTGCGGACGTTCTGCATGAATCCGCATGGCATTGTGGTCAATGAAAATACCAACGGGATTGTGACGGTGAATGGGCACAGCTATGAAGGGGTGGATAAGCAGACGGAGAATACAAATTTTGCTCTGCTGGTGGCGAAGCATTTTTCCGAGCCGTTCAAGGACAGTAACGGTTACGGCGAGAGCATCGCCAGACTTTCCAATATGCTGGGCGGCGGCGTGATCGTGCAGCGTTTCGGCGATCTGGTGCGCGGACGGCGCAGCAATGAGAAGCGGATCGAGGAAGGACTGGTGCAGCCAACGCTGGCGGCCACGCCGGGGGATCTGAGTCTGGTGCTGCCGAAGCGCATTCTGGACGGTATTATCGAGATGATCTATGCCCTTGACAAGATCGCGCCGGGGACGGCCAATGACGATACGCTGTTGTATGGAGTGGAAGTGAAATTCTACAATATGGAAGTGGCGATCGACGAACATCTGGAGACGAGACATAAAGGGCTGTATATCATCGGCGACGGAAGCGGCGTGACCCATTCGCTGTCCCATGCCTCCGCCAGCGGGGTGTACGTGGCCAGGCGCATCCTGGCGGGGTGAGGAGCCAGGGCTTTTCCCGAAACGGATTGTATCCGTTATTTTCAGACAGTTTCTGACGGATGGCGGAGATGTAGATGATAAATCCCCCAGGGCAGATTTATGCATGATGTCCGCCCTGGGGGATACCTGTCTCCTGCCGTGGATGGCAGGGTCTACTCCTTGATCCTGTCTAAATCTGTAAGATTGATTCCCGAACAGGTCAGGATGACTTTCAATTCGATATATCGTATCTTCATCGCCTGATATGCCTCAGAATCCCTGTCCACCAATAGCATATAGCTCTGTAGCCTCGAGTACTATTCCACGGATATCTTTAACATTTCGCCCTCTGTCATACCCATCACCATGCTTTCCTGTAGGCACCATGAATCAATTGCCATCTTCCAGCATGTTCTGGAAGATATCTTTTAGCTCCTGTAATTCCTTGTTGTCCGGCGATTCTTTTAACGCTCTCTCAATCTGTGCCAAAGTGAGTCTGACAAAACCCTGAAATTGCTTATTCGTCATTCCCATACGATTCACCTGCTTTCTGGAAACCTTTTTAACAAGTTGCTATATGCTTTCATTATAACGCCTTTTGCTGGAAGTGTAAAGCTTTTTGAACCGGCCTTTCGGAGTGCGGCTCCCGGATCATCAGTCATCCAGTTCATCGGTGAGCCGTTCAATCTCTTCGATGATTCCGCCGATATAGGCAATAGTATCCAGCAGCGGCCCGTCCGTGGTGATGTCGATTCCTGCCAGCTTCGCAAGGCCCACGGGATCCAAGGTGCTGCCCGCGGCCAGGACCTTCTTCCAGTCCTCTACGGCAGACGCCCCTTCCGACTCGATTCGTTTGCACGCCTGGGTGGCGATGGTAAGCCCCGCGCTGTAGGTGTAGGAGTACAGCCCCATGTAGTAGTGGGGCTGGCGCATCCAGGTCAGCTCCGCGCCCTCGGTGAGTTCCACGTCGCCGCCCCAGAACTTCTCCAGAGTCTCTCTCATCAGCCGGTCCAGGGTTTCCGCCTGGACCCCGCCGCCGGCGTCCACGATCTTATAGACCTCCCGCTGGTAGGCCGCCTCCAGCAGGTGGGTGACGAAGTTGTGGTAGTAGGTGTTCCCCACCATGTTGCTGAGGACCCACCGGCGGAAGCGCTTGTCCGGGTTGGTTTTCAGAAGGTAGTGGGCCAGCAGCAGCTCGTTCATGGTGGAGGGCGCCTCTATAAAGTAGGTGGAGACGTTGGTGCCGAATACGGACTGGGCCTCATTGCACCGCTTGAAGTGCCCCGCGTGGCCCAGCTCGTGGGCCAGGGTGAACACGTCGCTCATCTGCCCCTGCCAGGTCAGCAGGATATAGGAGTGGTTCCCATAGGGGCTGGCGCAGAAGCCGCCGGTGGATTTCCCATGGTTCTGGGCGAAGTCCACCCAGCGCTCCCGGTAGGCGGCGCGGATCATCTCCTGGTACTCCTCCCCCAGGACGGAGAGGCCCTCCACAATATACTTCTGCGACTCCTCGATGGTCACCGGAGGCACGTACCCCGGGTCCACAGGCAGCTTCAGATCGGCGTAGGTCATCCGGTCCAGGCTGTGGATCTTCTGCAGCAGCCTGGCGTATTTCCGCATATGGGGGGCCAGCTTCTCCATGATGAGGTCGATCTGCCGGTCATACAGGCTCCGGTCCACCTTCTGCCAGAAGAGCAGATAGTCGAACACGGACTTATAGCCCCGCTGGTCCGCGAGGATCTTCTCCCTCTGCACGTTGGCCTGATAGGCGGAGGCGGTGACGTTTTCATACTCCCGAAGCTTTCCATAGAACGCCTTGTACGCCTCCCGGCGGACCTCGGTGCGGGGATCGTACTCATACTTGTCCTCATAGAGGGAGTAGCCCAGGGGATGCTCCTCTCCCTCCGCCTGGAAGGAGGGGAATTTCATATCCGCCAGCTTGGCCATGTTGTAGATCTGGTAGGGCGCGTTAACGGCCGGACTGAGGGCCGCCAGCACCCGCTCGGTTTCCGGCTGGAGCTGGTAGGGCTTCTGCCGCAGCAGATCCTCCAGATAGGGCTGGTTGGGCCCTCCCTGGGCAGCGGCCTGGCGCAGCAGGTCCTCGTCCTGGGCGATCAGCTCGCTGTCAATGAAGCTCAGGCGGCTGTAGATCTGGGCGTCCAGGCGGGAAAACGCCGCGTCCCGCTCCTGGAGGGCCGCATCGCTGTAATCTACGGAGGCCGCCAGGCTGCAGTAGGTTCCCGTCAGAATCCGAAGCTGGTCCAGCGCACGGTACTTGTCCAGGCACGCCTGGATCGCCTCCGCTGTGGTCAGCTTCCCTTTGTATTCCTTCTCGATTTCGTCCGTCATCCGGCGGATGCGCTCCACGTCCGCCTTCCACTTCTCCTCGCTGTCATAGATCGCGCCCAGGTCCCAGGTCAGTTCCACGGGCACGTCCTTCCTCTGCATCAATTCCATCGTTTTTGCTCCTCTCCGCGCAAATTGCTTCCAGGTTTTTCCCTATAAAGGGGTCCACCGGCATTGTACCATTTCCCCAATGGATTGTCAAATTCCGTAAAAAGCGCCCTTCCGTCTTTTGCGTTTCCGGCATTTTTACCAAGCGTTCTTTGACAAGCTAACCGGAACGTGATACGATTGAATTGATCAACCGGGAGCTGCAAGGGAGGTGAAGCAATGAATCTTATGCTTGACGATATACTGTCCATGGATACGGAATCCTTTTTCCGGTATGTTGCATCCATACCATACGGCTATAAGGACTGTTTTGGGAAGCTGCATTATGCCGGCGATGCGGATTTCACCGTGGAAAATTATTCGTTTTCTTCACCGGAGGAAATTGTCAAAAACAACTGCTGCTGGTGTTGGGATTTGGCGGAACTGGTCAAGCTGTACTGCGCAAGGCATGGCCTTGCCTGCAAGTCATATTTTATGGAATATTTATCCGACAGCCTGCATCAAACCCACACGCAGGTCTTTTTGCGCTGTCAAGGGAAATGGAGCGCGGCGCCAGACAACTGCCTGGGGCTTTCGTTTGGAACTCCCTGCTTCGACGAATTGGAACCCTGTGTAACGTGGTTTGTAAGCATGTTTACGGATTACTTGAAGTCCGTTCTTAAAGAGAGCTATGCGGCGGCGAATCTGCTCGTCAAAGAGTATACCCGTACATTTCCTGCGGGTATTTCAGATGAGGAGTATCTTTCAATGGTACGGCAGTGAACCATCAGGTTCCGGCCGGACATGTTGACGAAGAAATCAGGGAAACGCTGATTGGGCGTCCGGCAATAACCGTCAGGCGGCTCTGCGTGCCCGCCGGCGATCGATGCCTTTCTCGCCCCGAAACCGGTACGCAGCCTGGAGGCCGGCGTAACAGGCCGCTTATTTGCATTTTCGCTGTTCTTTGGCAAAGCGTCTGGCATTCTTCATGCCTCCAACCTCTTTGAACATGCGCTCACACTTTTTAACTTCAATTTTCTTGCTGCTCAATCCATCATAACTGGTTTCATGCCCCAGCTTTTGATAGCTTTCCAAACGGCGGCTGTCTAATTCGCCGGATTCCACAGCAGCCAGAACAGCGCATCCGGGTTCATGGGTGTGCGTGCAGTCACGAAAACGGCAATTCTGCGCCAATTCCTCAATATCCGCAAATGCTTTGGAAAGATCGGCGCTTTCCGCCCCCATTTCCCGCATACCGGGCGTGTCGATAACCACGCCCCCCAATATGCAGGGGAACATTTCGCGGCCTGTTGTAGTATGCCGGCCCTTGCCGCTTTTGCCGATCTCCTGCGTGGCAGTAACCGGAGAGCCGAGCAGGTTGTTGATCAAAGTCGATTTCCCCACACCCGATGAGCCGATAAAGGCACAGGTCTGCTCCTTTTGAAAATACGGCAGGAACTTATCGTGAATATCCGTATCAAACATGGAAAGCGTGACCACATCGGAAAAACAGGAAATTTTCTCAACCTGTGCAACCGCCTGAGACATATCTTCGCACAGATCCGATTTTGTCAGAACAATGACCGGCGTAGCACCGCTGTCCCAGGCAATGGACAGATACCGTTCCATGCGGTTCAGGTTGAAATTCTGGTTAAGGGACATACACAAAAATACAATGTCCACATTGGATGCCACGGGCTGCGCCTGGCCTGATACGCCTACCGCCCTTCGGACGAACAGGCTCTTTCGGGCCAGCACCTGATGAATGACGGCAAGCCCGCTCTGAACAGCGACCATCACATAGTCGCCAACAGTTGGATATTGGGCAAGTTCCGCGGTATCATATCGGAGCCTGCCGGAAACCTCTGCCAACAGCTCCTCCTGCTCCGTAATTATCCTATACCTTCCACGGTACTGGGCAACTACTCTTGCTAACTGGTAGTTCGGGTATAAAGCCGCTTCTGCTAAAAAGCGTTCAGAAACGCCATAATAATTTAATTGTTTCAATGTGATAACCTCCATTTTATGTTCCCGAAGGAAGGAGGCCTGCGATAATTATTTCGTCGTACCTCCTTCCGATATTACAATCTCCGTTTTAATGGTGTTCATCATATATAACACGCTCCTTTCATTTTTATTGGCGTTCATTATAATAGCACTCTCCTTTCATTGGATGTTTCATTATATCATAGTTCGAAACGGATGGAAACAGGTAATCGGATGTATTTTGGCGTTAAGCTCTCCTTACTCCCGCTGCGTGGGGATGCGCCTTAATATGGCTGGCGTCGATCATCAGTCATTCATAATCCGGCTCATCGATCAGAATTTCCAGAAGTTTTTCCCAAACATCTTTTCTGCGTCAACGGATGGACCTATGATGAACGCTGCCCCGCTTCCCGTAATCGGGAAGCGGGGCACGCCAGGGCGCTCCGTTTCGCAATACCCAAAATACCGCATTGATAAAGCGGCGGTTATCCTGAGCAGCTTGTAATGCTACGCGTCGTTCTTCTGCCCTTTGTGCTTCGGCAGACACAAGTATTTTCCCCCTGAGGAGTTCATCCACAGCGCCGATCTTCATAAGTGCAGGATGTATAACAAGCTATACCCTTTTCTCCGCCCATGGGCATAAAAATTTGCTTACGTGATGCAAGATAATAGTAGTGGTTGCAAGGAAATCTGTGCTTTTCTGTGCGCCGAATCAGAACTGGCGCTCATAGATGGGGAATGTCAGATAGGCGGCGTTCATCATCTGTGAATACAGGTTCTCACACAGCCTTACTCCTTTTTATGCCTGTCTCCGGCAAAATACTCTTTGGCCAGCTCCGCGAAGGCCAGGCCCGCATTATTCAAAATCCGACCCTTTTTACTGGCCAGCACCAGGTCCCAGCTTACATCCGCATCCGTCACATCCAGCAAATGTATTTCACGCCTGTCCACCGAGTCCCATAGAGGCTGTCCCATCAAAAAAACACCCCAATTCCGTCCTACCAGAGACGCCAGGAAATCACAGTCGGTGGAGGACAGGGCAATGTTCGGCGTAAATCCGGCGGCCTCACAGTTGGACACAAACTGCTGATATAGCGAATAGTCGTCGCTTACTGTCAAAAAGGTTTCATTGCTCAGCTCTTTGAAGGAAACCGACGTCCTCCCTGCCAAACGGTGGCTCTTGTGGACGCCCAGGCGCAGATTCTGGCGGACCATGGGGATCACATCATACTTACCCTGATCTACCGGCAGCATTTTAAGCGCAAAATCCACCCCCTGGGATTCCAGGGATTCCAGTCCTCCCGATCCCCATTTGCTCTCCACGCGGATGGAAACCCTGGGGTATTTCTGATGGTAGATCGACAGCAGCTCCCCCAGATACACCTTGCTCAAAACCGGAGCGGCGGCAATGGATACGCTTCCGACAATTTCCCGGCTGATGCTCCAGGAGCTCTCCACCATATGGCTGTATGCTGTCAGAAAATCCCGGGCATAGCGGTAAAACAGCTTCCCCTCGCTAGTCAGATTCATTTTTCGGAAATTATAGTAGAACAGGTTCAGGCCAAATTCCTTTTCCAGCTTTTGAATTGCTATGCTGAGCGTGGGCTGAGATATATTCAAGGACTTTGCCGCCGCGGAATAGCTCTCCTGCTCCGCTACCTCCACAAAATAAATGATCTGCCGTATGTCCAGTATTTTATTCCGGGCTCCCTTATCCCCCTGGAGCTCGGCGCCCGTCCCCGCCTCCAGATCCGCCTTCTTCTTATTATACTTTTGCTGCGCCGCTGCTGTTCCCATCAATAAACATCCTCTTGCTTCATGACTCCCGCGGGACAGGGCTTGTTCATATGCCTCGTCCGGCGGTGTAAACGGAATGGTTTTCGTTAAGTTCCAGTATATAATATTTCTCCCCAATATGCAAGTACCGGCATCCGCAGGCCGCGGGGCAAAAGGCAGGAGGGCGGAAATTCCGTCCTCCTGCTTCCATGTACAAACGATTTCGGATCAGTCCGCCAGCAACGCCTCGTCAAAGCGGAGCTTTTTGCTCAGCAGTTCGTAGCCGTACTCTGTAACCAGGATGTTCTGCTCCATGTGGGTGCCTCCCACTTCGGGGCGGTCAAACATCGTTACGCGAGGCTCCACCGCCATCACCATGCCGGGGCGCAGCACGTAATCCACGCCTTTGTTGATGGAGGGAGAACCGTGGAGGCCGTACCCCAGCTGGTGGCCGGTGGCAAATTTATGCTCATACTTCTCAAAGCCCATCTCCCGAATTACCCGGCGGGCGGCGGCGTCCACGTCGGCGCAGGTATTGCCCGGCTTCACGGTGTTCAGCGCCTCCTGGAGGGCCAGGTAGTTCACCTTATACATCTGCTTTTGCAGATCGGTGGGCTTGCCGGTACACATGGAACGGCCTACGTCGCCGGTATAGCCCCGGTAAACGGAGCCCAGGTCGATGATGACCATTTCATTTTCCCCGATCACCTTTTCCGTGGAGATCCGCTCAAAAATGGAGGCGTTGACGCCAGAGGCGATATTGGTCACAAACGGCGTCATCTCACTGCCCAGCTCCCGCATCTTATACTCGGCATATGCCGCCACCTCATATTCCCGCCGGCCGGGCTTGCAGTACTCCAGCGCCGCCTCGCAGCCGATCTCCGCGATCTCCACAGCCCGGCGAAGCAGCCGGATCTCCTCCGGGTGCTTGACTACCGTGAGATCCACCCAGATCTTGGAAATATCCACAAACTCCATGGACGGGAATTCCGCCTTAAGCTGCAAATACATCTCATAGGGCAGCAGCTCTACGCCTATCCGTCCGGCGGTGATGCCGTAATCGCGAAAGATCTTAACCACCTCGCCGCCCCATTTGGAAAATCCGGGCAGCTTGCGGTGATCCTGGATGTCGGAGCGGATCTGGATGCGGTAATTGTCGCTGCCGGAGGTGTGGCCCACCACGGCGTCCCTGCCCTTGGGAATTACGGCCAGATACTCCGGCTCATAGAAGGGGCGGTAGCCCTTTACATAGAAGTCTGTGGCATAGCGGACCGTCTCCGCCTTCAGCAGCAGGATCGCGTCCAGGCTGTTTTCAGCCATGGCCGCCTGAATCTTCTCCTTCTTGGCCTGGTGCAGTACGTCGCCGCCGTAATAGGAAGGCTCTTCTTTCCACAAATTCATGGTATGTTCTCCTTTTGTCGTTTGTTTTGAGAGGATCATGTGATTATTTTATTTCACTTTTTTCTCGCCGGCCTTCTTGCGCATAGCTTGGATATAAGGCCAGGCTATGCTGAAGACGATAACCGCCACCAGTACCAGAGACACCGGGCGGGTAAAAAACGCCTGCAGAGTCCCTGCGCCGAACAGCTGGTAGGACCGGATCAACTGGTTGTCCGCAATGCCGCCCAGCACAATCCCCAGCACAATGGCCGGAAGGGAAAAATCGAACTGCTTCATCAAATATCCCGCCGCGCCGAATGCCAGCATCAGAAATACGTCAAACATAGCGTTCCGGCAGGCAAAGGACCCGGCAATGCAAAATACCGCGATGCAGGGAGCCAGGGCCTTGGTGGGGATATTCAGCAGATTGGTGAGGCCAAAGCCCGCGCCCATCGCCATAACCAGCATAACCGCCTGGGACAGGATGGCGGCCAGAATCAGCACATAGACCATCGGCATCTGGTCCCGTACCAGCGTGGGGCCGGGGGTCAGCCCCTGGATGCTCAGCGCGCCCAGCAGAATGGCGCAGGGAGAACTGCCGGGCACGCCCAGCGCCAGCGTGGTCATCAATGCGCCGCCCGTGCAGGCGTTGTTGGCGGCCTCCGGCGCAACCAGCCCCTCCGGGCAGCCGCTGCCAAACGCATCCCCCTGTTTGGAGGATTTTTTCGTCATGCCGTAGGCCGTAAAGGCCGCCACGGTTCCTCCGGCGGCAGGAATGGCCCCGATGACCATACCGGTTACGCCGCAGGTCAGGATGGTCCTGGGATACCGCAGAGCCATGCCCATCCCCTTTATGATCTTTCTAATGCTGGTTTTGGTCTGGACGTCCCGGTTTACAATAAATTCCTTGCCCACCATACTGAAGACCTCGGACATGGCGAAGAATCCAATGATGGCCGGTACCACCTGCACGCCTTCCGCCAGGTAGATGGAACCGAAGGTTGCCCGCCACTCCCCGGTGGGCGTCATGCCAATAGTTCCGATCAGCAGTCCGATGAAGCCGGACAGCATGGTTTTCGGTACATTGGCGCTGGAGGACAGCACTGCCAGAATACTGACGCCCATCAGCGCAATCAGAAACATTTCGGTCGAGCCAATCTTGACCGCCATCCGCGCGATGGGAATCATAGCAAAAATCATAAAGACATAGCTGATCAGACCTCCGCAGGCCGAGGCGCAGAAGGCCGCGCCCAGCGCCTCGCAGCCCTGGCCTTTCAGAGTCATCTGGTAGCCGTCAAAAGTGGAGGCGGAGGACTCCGGCGCGCCGGGGGTATTGAGCAGGATTGCCGTAATGCTGCCGCCGTAGATGGTGGCGATATATACGGAGATCAGAAAGACCAGGGCGTTGACCGGCGTAAGCGCAAAGGTGACCGGCAGCAGGATGCCTGTGGCCATGCTGGAAGTGAAGCCGGGAATAGCGCCTACGATAATCCCCATAAAGGTCCCGATGATAATCCAGATCCAGGTGCTGCCGCTGGCAAGCTCGCCCAGCGCGTGGGCCACGTATGCCGCAATTTCTCCCATTACGCATCCTCCTTACTGTAAAAATGTCAGCACGCCGGCGGGCAGGGGGACCGCCAGCCAGACCTTGAACACCAGGTATACAAAGGATACCATCGCCGCCGGCACGAGCAACAGCGCCAGCTTGCTGCGAATCCCCAGGATTGCCATGGAGAGCGCAAGGAACAGGAAAAGGGACAAAACCGCGCCTAAAAAGTTGAAGCTCAGCAGCGCGGCCAGGACCAGCAGCGCAAAGGCCGCCAGTTTGCCCGTAACAGCGAAGCCCGCCGGTTCCCTATCGGTTTCCGTCTGGGGTTCCCTGCAAAAACGGACCGACTGTTTGATGCACAAAATGCTGAACACCAGAATGCCCGCCAGCAGAAATCCAGGGAACATCATGGACGCCGCCGACAGGCCGCGGGAGGAAAGCAGGTAAGCCGCCGCGAATGCGTCCATCAGCAGGACCACGACAAGCTCCTTTGATATTTCCAGCCGTCCTTTGGGGGTCTTGATGATAAACATGGCTTCGCTCCTTTAATTGCCGCTGAACAGCGGCGCGACGACCGTCTCCACCTCTTCGGCCATCTGCGTCATCTGCCCGCTGTAGTCGCTGCCGGCCTCCAGCACGGCGGAATCATAGACGCTGGCGTCCTTCAGCATTTGGATATACGCCTCGTCTGCGCACGCGTTCCGGAATGCCTCCGTCAGCTTTTCATAACGCTCGGGATATTTGTCCACAAACTCGGAGGAGACGAAGTAGCACCCCATTCTGGCCTGGAACTCGTCCGAAGGCAGGGCCTTGCCGTAAGCCTCCAGCTGTTTGTTGAAGCTCTGGGCGTCCGGCCAGGCGCTGTTGGCCTGGTTGGTTCCGATGCCCAGCGCCTTCGCCTCGGAAACCAGGTCCACCCTGGCGTAGGCGTCGCCGAAAATAACATCCACATGTCCTCCCAGCAGGGCGGCGGAGGCGTCCGAGCCGCCGTCATAGGACACCAGTTTGACATCCAGGTCCAGGTTTTCCGCCAGCCAGAGAGCGGTGGCCTGCTGACCGCCGCCGGCAGCGAAGCCCACAGAGTATGTGCCGGGAGCGGCCTTTGCCGCCTCGATAAAGTCGCCCAGGGAGTCGAACGGAGAGGCGTTCAGCGCGAGCATGACAATAGGATCGTAGGACTCCACCCATATGGGCGTCAGATCATCATAGCCGTAGGTGGTATCCTGCAGGGCGACGGTATAGTAGATCCCGGGGGCGTTGACGGCCAGGAGGGAATAGCCGTCCGCCTCCTTCCGCAGGAAGGTTTCCGCCGCAATCTGACCGCTGGCGCCGCCCTGATTTTCCACTACGACGTTGATGCCCAACTCTTCCTGCAGATAGGGTTGGAGCATGCGGGCCAGCTTATCGCTGGAGCCTCCCGCGGAATACGCTACCGTGATTGTCAGCGTCCCGTTGGGGTAGCCGTCGCCGCCTTTGGCAGGACCGCCGCAGGCGGTCAGCATTGCCGTGCACACAGCAATGGTCAGCATCAAAACAAACAGCTTCTTCATGTTTCCGTTTTCCTTTCTTATGTTTTCATCATATCCGGCCTGACGCGCCGTCTCCTGCGCGTATCATCTGTGCAGTAGTATTCCTTAAAAACTAATTTTTCTGATGGTTTGCTAAAACACAAGATTTGCGCCGCTCCGGCTCAGTGCGTTTCACAGAATCTCCTGATCCGGAGGACGGCCTCATCGATGTCCTCGTCCGTAATGCCGCGGTAGGTCACCAGGCGGATGGAATCGTCTGTGATGTAGTGGGCCCGGACCTGCTCGCACTCCTCCAACGCTTTCAGCCAGGCCCTGCCCCGCAGGTCCCCGTGGAGGTCTACCTTGACGATGTTCGTCTGCACCGTGTCCATTTCTATGGAAATACCTCTGGCATCCTGAATGCCCTCGGCCAGCCGCCGGGCCCTGGCGTTGTCATGCGCCACCCGCTGAGACAGATGCTTGACCGCATACAGGCCCCCGCCGGCCAGGATGCCCACCTGCCGGAGCTGTCCGCCCAGCATCTTTCTGGTTTCCCGGGCCCGTTCAATGAACGCCCGGCTGCCGGCAACAAAGGAGCCGATGGGGGCGGAAAGTCCCTTGGAGACGCAGAACTGGACGCTGTCCACGCCGGCAGTCAGTTCCTTGACGCTGATTCCCAGCGCGCAGGCCGCGTTGAAGATCCGTGCGCCGTCCAGGTGGGTCGCCGCGCCGTATCGGGCGCACAGCGCAAGAATGCCCTCCATTTTGTCCCGGGGGATCACACAGCCGCCCTCGAAATTATAGGAGTTCTCCAGGCATACCAGCTTGATATCCCCTTCCCTGAGCCGCTGTTCCAGAGCGTCCAGCCGATACGCGCCCCGCTCGTGGGGCAGGCAGACCGCCTCCACGCCGCAAAGGTCCGGGTTGAAGATTCCCTTCTCCGCTTTGTACATGTGCATGTTCAAAGCGGTCACAGCCTTCTCTCCCCGTCTGCAGTGGGTCGCGACGCAGACCATGTTCCCCATTGTCCCTGACGGCACATAGAGCGCGTCCTCCTTGCCGAAGAGCTCCGCCACATACGCCTCGGCTTCGGCAGCGGTGGGGTCCTCTCCTTTGCAGCCCTTTGCCCGCCCGTCGTCTCCCACCGGAACATGCATCATAAATTCCAGCATATCCGGCGTTGGGAGCGTTACCGTGTCGCTTCGCAAATCAATCGTTCTCATGCAAATATCCTCCAATCAAGTCTGTTCCGGTCCGGTGTGTGCTATTCTACCACTTAGAATAGTTGATGTCAATACTTGCTATAGTTATTTTTTATTTTAGTTGGGCGAACAGCTAGTTTTTCTTGGCAATGCGCATACGGAATTGTTTGAACTGTGCATATGCAGCGTAAATCCTTTCTGAGCAGATGGATTTTTCCTGCCAGCGGCAAACTGCTTGGATTGCGCGTGCAAAAAATTGCGCATAAGCCCCGTTTGCTCCGGAAACCCCCTGTACATTTCCGCTGCCATCCTGTATAATAAGGAAAAACGAGCCCCCTGGGGGCGGGAAAGGAGCCACCCATGCGCATCAATCCCCAACTGCTGGAGAAAATCAAGGAGTCCCTGTCCTCCGTACTGCCCATTACCGCCATCGTTATGGCGCTGAGCATCACCATTGTGCCCCTGACGCCGGGCGTATTGGTCATGTTCCTCTTCGGCTCGTTTCTGTTGATCGTAGGCGTGGGAATGTTTACCCTGGGGGTGGATATGTCCATGACGCCCATGGGCAGCGCCATCGGCGTGACCATGAGCCGGGCCAGGCACAGGCTGCTGCCCCTGGCGGCGGCGTTCCTCCTGGGTATGCTCATCACCGTGGCGGAGCCGGACCTGACGGTGTTGGCCGGGCAGGTGCCCGCCATCCCCAATCTGACGCTGATCCTCACCGTGGCCGCCGGGGTGGGGCTGTTCCTGGTGGTGGCCCTGCTGCGCGTCATGCTGAAAATCCCCCTGTCCCGGCTGCTGACGCTCTTCTACCTGGGGGCCTTCGCGCTGGCCATCCTCTTTACGCCCAACGACTTTATCCCCGTATCCTTCGACTCCGGCGGCGTGACCACGGGGCCCATTACGGTGCCCTTCATCATGGCCCTGGGCGTGGGCCTCGCCTCGGTGCGCAACGATAAAAACGCCACTAACGACAGCTTCGGCCTGGTGGCCCTGTGCAGTATCGGGCCCATTCTCTCGGTGCTGGTCCTGGGCATCTGCTACGCCCCCGACAGCGCCAGCTACACGCCCCCCGTCCTGGCGGACATCGCCACCACCCG
>OFGF01000726.1_pt1 | contig 25440 bp, 25 predicted proteins | sample 1521711 | NCBI WGS metagenome assembly OFGF01 (sample SAMEA3504092, study PRJEB24116) | mouse gut metagenome | biome: mouse gut; feature: mouse-associated habitat; material: faeces | place: Denmark | collected 2011 | reverse complement strand
ATGGAGAAGATATAGATATATCTTTAATGGAACTCCAGAAAGAACTCAATCAATATCTTAATGAATAAGAATCTTAAAATTGAGATTCTTTTTTTTATGGTAAAAACTATAGGTAGTCTATCTAGAACTTTTATTTAAGTAATATATGATTTTATAGTTAATTAGAATCGTTTTAATAATCTTTAGGTTTATGTGGTTTGTTAGTTCATAGACATATTAAAAAATACAAAGAGAATGAAACAATTTAATTTGGATTTGAAAGATATGCTTAATAAGAAGTTGCACAAAACATGGTAGAGAGCTTTGTGAACAATGAATTTTTAGCTTTTACTTTAGAAATAGATTTTTCTGTATAGAGAAATTACTTGTTATTAAGTTAGATTAGGTACTATTTATCTATGACAAATGTCATATGAAAAAATGAAAAATGTCAATATAAATTTATGACATTACACAGATGGAATAAGGAATAGAAATCGTTAGAATAATGGTGTCAAGAAGGGAGGAAAATGGTAATGAAATATGTGATTTTAGTTAGTCATGGAGAGTATGCTAATGGATTAAAAGATGCTCTTAGTATGTTATCTGGAGAAAGAAACGATGTTATTTCAATAGGATTAAAAAATGGAAAGTCAGCAGATGAATTTGCTATAGAGTTTAATAAAAAAATTAAAGATATTTCAAATGAAGATGAAATTATATTACTAGGAGACCTAATTGGTGGATCACCATTAACAACTGCAATGAATGTTATTACAGGAAAAGGGTTGATGGATAATACAATCATTCTTGGTGGAATGAATTTACCATTAGCATTAACAACCATATTAATGAAAGATGTACTTGATAAAAATGTATTAGTAGAACAAGTTTTACAAGAAGCACATAGTGCTTTAAAAGAATTTAAAATAGAATTAGAAGAAGATGAAATTTAATAAGGGAGGAAGAAAATATGTCAGTTTCATTTATTCGTATCGATGATCGTATGATTCATGGGCAAACTTGTACACGTTGGGCACGTGAATATCCATGTGATGGATTAATCGCTGTAAATGATAAAGCGGCAGAAAATAATGTATTAAAAGCAGCATACAAAGCAGCAAGCGGGAAGAAAACATTCGTTTGGACATTAGATGATTTTAAGAAAAAAAGTCAAAAAGTACTTGATAGTAGCACAAATTATTTTTTAATTACTAAAAATCCAGTAGATATGTGCGAAATTTTAGTAGAGCAAGGTTTTGAATGTGGAATTGATACAGTTATTGTAGGACCATGTAATGATAGAGATGGAGCAATAAAATTAGGGAATAATCAATCAATTACAAAAGAAGAAGCAGATGCATTTGAAAAAATGGCACAAGCTGGTTACAAAATTAAATTTGCTTTATTACCAGATGTTTCTATTGGAACATGGAATGATTTTAAAGGTAAATTTGGATATTAATGATGAAAGGGGAAAGTAAGAATTATGGAAATTAGTTGGATTCAAGCCGCTTTACTTGGGCTATTTGCTTGCTTATCAAGTATGCCAGGTTTAGGAGGAACATCAATAGGAAACTACACATTAGGTAGACCACTAATTGGAGGCTTGATTTGTGGAATTATTTTAGGAGATTTAACAACAGGTATTTTAGTAGGAGCAGCTATGCAAGTCGTTTATATTGCATTGGTTACTCCTGGAGGAACAGTTTCTGCTGATGTTCGAGCAGTTAGCTATATTGGTATTCCTCTTGCAATGATAGCTTTAAAGAGTTTTGGATTAGATGCAGCTAGTTCCGATGGACAGGCGTTAGCAACTTCATTTGGAACAATGGTTGGTACATTGGGAACAGTACTATTTTATGGTACAGCAACTATTAATTTAGCTTGGCAACACATTGGGTGGACTGCTGTTGAAAAAGGGGACTATAAAAAAATATATGTTGTAGATATGGTATTACCTTGGATTTCACATTTTATTTGTTCATTTATTCCTACAATGATTATGTGTAAAATGGGAGCACCAATGGTTGATTTAATTAAGAATTATTTACCAATGGATGGATTAGCAATGATGACATTATTTACAGTTGGATCATTATTACCTTGTGTTGGAATTGCAATTTTACTCAAACAAATTATTACAAAAGCTATTGATTTCATTCCATTCTTTTTTGGATTTACTTTAGCTGCAACACTTGGAATTAATTTGGTTTCAGCGACTGTTATTGCAGGAATGTTTGCATTAATTAATTATAGAATTAAAATGTTAATGCTTAATAAATCAACAGTATTGGCAACTGATACGGAAGACGATGAGGAGGATATATAAAAATGGAAAAGAAAATATCGAAAAAAGTTCTTACAAAAGCGTTTCATAATTGGTATTATGGACATTTAACTTGTTTCTCTCAAGAGCATATGCAAACCTTTGGATACTTATGTTCTATGTTGCCAATCATTGAAGAATTATATGATAAAAAAGAAGATCAAGCTAGATCAGTAAAAACATATACTGCATTCTTTAATACAGAACCACAATTAGGATCTGTCATTGTTGGGATGACAGCTGGATTAGAAGAAGCACGTGCAAATGGTGCTGAAGATGTTGATGATGAAACTATTAATGGGTTACGTGCAGGATTGATGGGGCCAATTGCAGGTATTGGAGATTCATTGATTGTTGGAACTGTTATTCCTATCTTATTAGGAATTGCAATGGGAATGTCTACTGGTGGGTCTCCACTAGGAGCGATATTCTATATTATTGTATGGAACTTATTTGCTTATTTTGGAATGAAGTTTTTATATTTTAAAGGTTATGAGCTTGGTGGTAAGGCAGTTGATTTCTTAGTTGGACCTCAAGGTGAAGCTTTAAGAGAATCAATTACTATGTTGGGTGGTATTGTTATTGGTGCAGTAGCAGCAACATGGGTAAGTATTAAGACAGCTTTTACAATGACAGCTGCTGGGGCTGAAAAACCATTTTTAGAATTACAAAAAACATTGGATGGAGTTTATCCAGGATTTTTAACTGCTTTATTTATCTTGTTGTGCTGGTATTTATTAGCTAAGAAAAAAATGTCACCTATAAAAGTTATGTTGTTATTAGTTGTTATTGCTTTTATTGGCGTATTAGTAGGGTTCTTTAATCCAGGTTTAGCATATTAATGAAAGGAAGTCTTTATCATGGATAAACAATTATATATAAATGAAGTCGAGTATCAAATAAAAATGTTAAATAATTTAAAAAGATGGTTAAGAAATTGTATCATTTTTTCCTCACTTTCTTTAATCCTTATTATTTCTGGATCATCTTTTCATCCTATTATTAAAATAATTGGAATTATATTTATGATTTTATCAGTGATGAATTGTATTATTATAGGATTAGGTTTAAAAAATGGTAAAGACAATATTGATAAAATAATATTGCAAATAAAATAAATATAACAATAGAACACAATCATTATTAAATATGTGTTCTATTTTACTTATAAAGTAAAATAGGGAGGATACATTATGTTTCAAATTGTTTTTAGTGATGTTGATGGAACATTATTGAATGATCAACACAAAATAACACCTTTAACATTACAAGCAATTAAAAATATTCAAAATCAAGGAATTTCATTTGTAATTGTTTCAGCAAGGAGTCCTTCAGGCATTTATCCTATATTACAATACAATTATCTTCAATGTCCAATTATAGCCTATAGTGGGGCACTTATAATGGATAAGAGAAAAAATATTCTTTATGAAAAAGGTATGAATACAGATAATGCTATTCATATTCTGAAATATATTGAACAAATGAAATTTGATATAAGTTGGTGTGTTTATTCTTTTGATCAATGGATTGTTAAAGATAGAAAAGATTCACGTATTCAACGAGAAGAAAGTGTTGTAAAGGCTATATCTCAAGAAGGAACATTACAAACAATATCAACTTTACCAACTGTTCATAAAATATTATGTATATGTCATCCGGATCAAATACTATATATAGAGAGAAGTTTAAAGGAGAAGTTTTCACAGTTGACAATTGTTAAATCTTCTTCTATTCTTATAGAAATTATGGAACAGAATATTTCTAAAGCTTCGGCAATTGAAAAGTTTTGTAAAATAGAGAAGATAGATAAAGATTGCGCAATTGCATTTGGAGATCAGTATAATGATTTGGAAATGTTGAAAACGGTAGGCTATGGATATGCTATGGGGAATGCACCATCTGAAATTAAAAAAGAAATTGAAAAAATTACACTAGATAATAATCATGATGGAATCTTTGAAGCTTTAAAATGTTTGAATTTATTAAAATAAAAGTTGTTATATTGTTGTATACTTAATAAATTAAGTATTTAGAATATATAACTATTATTGTATTGATAGAGTTAAGACATATTATGTTCTTAACTTTTTTTAAATAAAAGATAGAATTAATTTATTATAGAAAATAAATATGCTAAAATAAAATGAGGTGAGGATATATGGAAAAAAGAATATTTGTTATATCGGATCTTCATGGGCAATTTGTTTTATTACAATTATTATTAGAGAGAATTGGTTTTACAGATGATGATGAATTGTATATACTAGGTGATATTATGGATAGAGGACCGAATAGTATAGATATATATTATTTTGTTCAAGCTATGGATAATATTCATATGCTTAAAGGAAATCATGAAATCATGATGCGTCAATCTATGGTGGCAGCATTAAAATATAATGATTTAGATTCAGAAAGATCCAATCCCTATCGTTTATGGAAGCAAAATGGTGGCTTGAAGACAATAAATAGTATTAGAGAATATTTACAAAAGGACTGTATTCCTTATGAAGAATACTTTGATTTTAAGCGCACTTTTATAAAAGAATTAATAGCTTTTATTGATTCTTTACCAAGTTATATTGAATTAGATTTTCAAGGAAAACACTATGTTATGGTACATGCTGGAGTTGATCCAGAATTACCAATAGAAGAATGTGATGAAGAAATTTTAGCTTGGATTAGAGAGTATTTCTATTTTAATGAAGCCAATCCTGATTATATGTATATTTTTGGGCATACACCTTGTTGTTTTATTAATGATGATCATTCTTTTGATGTGTGGTATGATCCAGATTATCATAATAAAATTGGGATTGATGGTGGTTTAGCAGTTGGAGAAAAAGGACAACTTAATTGCCTATGTTTAAATGATGGCTCAGTAACAGTTATTAAATATGGGGAGGGACAACTTAAGTGAGAAGTGCTTTTTATAATTTAATTAATTTTATTAATATGACAAATGTGCATGATGTCTTTTGGAGTGCTGCCAAGATTATTCTCCAAAATATCTATAAAATTCCTCATAGTACAATTACTGAAGTCGCTAATATGTGTTATGTTTCCACAGCAACTATTTCACGTTTATGTCGTAAATTAAATTATGAATCATTTGCTGATTTTAAAAATGATGTTACAAATAATTTGAATTTTTTTAATCAAGATGTGAAAAGGTTATATTTTGATCATCAATTACCTGCAAAAGAGACAATTAATGATGGGATAGATATTTTTAATAACCATTTTCAAAATGTTATTCATAATCTTCAAGATACATATAATAATATAGCATATGAAGATTTAATGAAAATTGTAGATAAGATTCATGATGCTCATAGAATATGTTTTGCAGGAAACTTTTTTACTCAATCTGTTTCTATGCAACTTCAAATAGAATTGTCTTATTTAGGAAAAGATTGTGTAGCTATGTATCCCTTAGAACAACAAAAAGAAATTTTTAAAACTTTAGATCAAAATGATTTAATTATTATTTCATCAATAGCAGGAGGCTTTTTTAATGATCATCCAGATGCTATGCGTGCCATAACAAGATGTCCTGCATATATTATTGCTATTACACAATTAGAAACATTTGCTTATAGTGATAAAGTTGATATGATTTTAAGAGTTGGTAATAATCATCATTCATTGATTGGTAAATTTTCTATTACATATATTTTTGAAGTTTTAGAAGCTTTATATCATTTAAAATATGGATCAAAAAACAAGTAGTTAAGAGCTACTTGTTTTTAATGTTATAAATTGTATTTCATTTCTTGCAAATAGTTTGTAAGGAAAAGATATAGGCCCAGAGAAACCATTAGAAACAATTAATGTTGAACCAGATTTTTCATATGTTCCATGATTATAAATCATTGCTCCCTCCATAGAAGTGATTGCTCCATAGAATGGAATATAAATAGAACCACCATAACTATGTCCAGATAACTGTAAATCAACTGAACCTTGATATTGAGAAAAACTATCTGGTTGATGTGTTATACATAAAATCATATCTTTTTTATTTGTTTTAAATTTTGAAATATCTTTATTTTCTTGACAACCAATCATAGTAAAAGAAGTATCTTTATAATAGATAGTACGAGCTTCATTTGTGATAACTTCAAAACCACCATTATTTAAAACTTCTGAAACTTCTAAAGACATATTTTGATCTTTATCTCCTAGTATAGCAAACTTACCATATTTACATGAAATTTTCTTTAATGTAGCAGATATCTCTTTAGTGTTAAAAACAGGACCATCATAAAGATCACCACCAAATATAATCATATCAAAAGGATAACTGTTTAATTTATCAATAGCTTTATTTAATTTTGTTAAATTTTCTTTGTTATTGAGATTTAAATCACTAATAAAAGCAATTTTGAATCCATTTAATTGTGAACTAATATTTTTGTGTGTAAATTCATATTTTTTAAAACTATAGTCATTAGGAGAAATAAAATAAGCATATCCTCCAAAAACAATAATACTAAAAATGATAATAATTAAAATGAGTCGTCTGATTATTCTAAAAAGTTTCATACTTTTTTATTCATAATAACAGGGATAATCATTGGATTTCTTTTTGTCTTTTGATAAAAATAAGGTCCAAGAGTATCTCTAATTGTGTTTTTTATTTCTCCAAAAGTTGTTTTTCTTTTCAATAATGTAGATAAATGACGACCAACCAATAATTCAGCTTCTCTTATCATCTCTGTACTATCTTTCATATAAACAAATCCACGAGACATAATAATAGGTTTATTTAATAAACAACCTGTACGTGAATCCATAGATATTAAAACAGAAACCATACCATCTTCACTTAGAATTTGTCTATCTCTTAAAACAGCAGTAGACAATCCACTAATATCATTACCATCAACATAAATATCATCAACATGAATACGAGGACCTAATCGAGCTTCCTCATTCCTTAATAAAATAGAATCACCATTAGATAATACAAAAGCATTTCCTTTTGTTAAGCCAACTTCTTCAAAAAGTTTAGCATGTATTTTTAACATACGATATTCTCCATGAACAGGGAAAAAATATTTAGGCTTTGTAAGTAATAACATCAGTTTTTGTTCTTCTTGAGAAGCGTGTCCTGATGTATGTAGATTATTAATAGCTTCATTAGTTAGAACTCTTGCACCAGCACGATATAATTTATTGATGACTTTACTTACACTTCCTGCATTACCAGGAATTGGATTAGATGAAAAAAGAACAGTATCTCCAGGTTTAATAGAAATTTGACGATGGGTTCCATTAGCGATACGACTTAAAGCAGCTAAAGCTTCGCCTTGACTTCCTGTACATAAGATAAGGATTTCATTATCTGGAAATCTTTTTGCTTCATCATTTTTAATGAAAAAACGATCTGGACATTTAATATATCCTAGTTTTCTTGAAACTTGTATATTATTTTCCATTGAGCGTCCAAAGACAAGTATTTTTCGATTGAATTTAACTGCTGCATCAATAATTTGTTGAACACGATGAACATTTGATGCAAAAGTTGCGACAATTAAACGACCTTCAGTTTTTCTAAATTCTTCTTGAACACTATAAGCAACTTGCTTTTCACTAATTGAAAAATTAGGGACTTCAGCATTTGTAGAATCACTTAGTAATAATGTAACACCTGTTTCACCTAAAAATGACATAACTTGAAAATCAGCAGGATCACCTACTGGTGTTAAATCAAATTTAAAATCTCCAGTTGAAACAATTCTACCATTTGGTGTATTTATGATAATTCCAAGTGATTCAGGAATAGAATGGTTTGTTTTAAAGAAACCAATATTAAAATATTTTGTTTTAATTTGATATAAATTATCTATTTGAATTAGCTTTGTAGCATTTGTTAAACGTTTTTCTTCTAATTTTCTTCTAATCATTGCACATGCAAGAGGAGAAGCATATATAAATTGAATATCTACAACTTGTAAAAGGAAAGGAATTCCTCCAATATGATCTTCATGTCCATGAGTAATAAGTAAACCTTTAATCTTCTTCTGATTACGTTTTAAATAAGAATAATCAGGAATAACATAATCAATTCCTGGTAAACCATCTTCAGCGAATTTAACACCAGCATCAATAATAATAATTTCATCATTATGTTCTACACAATACATATTTTTACCAACTTCATTAAGTCCTCCTAATGCAAAAACTTTCGTATCATGTATGTGGTTTGTATGTTTTATATTCTGGTTTTTGTTTCTATTATAGGGTCCTCTTTTTTGAGGGTAACGTTTTTGAGGCGTATTTGCCATAATTTCACCTTTCTTTCTTTTGTTTTTATTATACCACTTTGTCAACATTTTATAAAAAATGAACAAGAATGACAAGTCATTCTTTAATGTTTTTAAAGGAATATTATTTTTAGATGTTTATAAAAAACAATGATAAATATAACATCTTTTTAAAAATTATACTAGTCTAATTGAAAGATATTTCTTAATATATAAAAATCATCCTTAAAAAAGGATGATTCAACAAATTTTAAATAAGTTTTTTACAAGCTGCTAAAGCAAGTGAATGTGGTCCAATATGACAAGCAACACTGAGTGAAAGAGGATCACATATAATTTCATGATTAGGGAAAATTTCCTCTACTTGTTTTTTAAACTCTAAAGCTTGCTCTTGATCATATGTATAAGCAATCATAAGACGAGTATTTTCAAAATGATCATTATTTGGATCAATTCTATCCTTAAGGTCCTTTAAAACTGCATCTATCATGATTTGTCTAGCTTTAATCATAGTACGTGTTTTTTGGAATGAGTCCAATTTTTCCCCTTGAATTGTAAGAATAGGTTTTATTTTTAATAAACCACCTAAAGCAGCAGCGGCAGGAGTTACACGTCCTCCCTTTTTTAAGTATTCTAAAGTATTAACTGTAATATAAATTGTTGCATTCATTTTATTATTCATAAGTATATCATAAATTTCTTGTCCTGTTTTTCCTTGTTTAGCAAGTTCGATTGCATCATAAACATCCCATTTTTGAGTTACAGAAATACGTTGTGAATCAACAACAAATACTTTATCTTTATATTCATCTTCTTGAGATAACATTATCGCTGTTTGACAAGAACCACTTAATCCACTAGACATAGGAATATGAACGATTTGATCATATTCTTCTAATATAGTATTAAAAAAATGAGTAACTTCACCAACAGCTGGTTGAGAAGTAAAAACTTCAGCATTATTCATTAATTTATTATAAAACTCATCTTGAGTGAGATTAATATCTTCTAGATATTCTTTTTGATCTATTGTAAAAGGCATAGGTAAAACAAAGATACCAAGTTTTTTACCCTCTGCTTGAGTAATACCACTATTACTATCAGTCATTATAGCAACTTTCATAAATATCCTCCTTATATGATATTGATATTTTAACATATTTATTTTATCTTATTTATGAAATAATGCAACTATTTTATAAATATTGAGCATAATATAATTGGAAATTTATTACATTTTGACTATAATATTGCCTAAGGAAGTGAGAATATGCAAAATTTTGATTTTTTAGATTATTTTATAAATAAAGGACAGCTTATAATAGATAGTATGATAACTTTTATTGTTGGTTGGTATCTTGCTAAACTATTATTATACATTCTTATAAAGATGTTAAAAAAATCAACTATAGATCCTATTGTGATTTCATTTATTAAATCTATATTAAATGTTGCTTTAAAAGTTCTTGTTATTGTAACTTGTATTGCTCAACTAGGAGTTAATATTTCTTCTTTGGTTACAGTTTTAGCGACAGCAGGAGCAGCTATTGTATTAGGATTAAAAGATTCTATGAGTGGGGTTGTTTCTGGAATTGTTATTTTAATGACAAAGCCATTTGTAAAGGGAGATATTATCGAGGTTAATGGATATATAGGAAAGATAGAAGAAATTCAAATGCTCTATACTTTTTTAATAACATTTGATAATAAAATGGTAGTAATTCCTAATAATGAATTATCATCTTCAACATTTGTGAATTATTCACATGAAGATATGAGACGTATTGATATGAATTTTGATATTCATTATGATAGCGATGTGGAAAAAGCGAAGGCTATTATTTTAGATGTTATTTCAAAACATCCATTAACACTTGAAGAACCCGAAGCTTATGCGAGAGTTTCTCAATATAAAGATAATGCTATTAGTATTGCATTACGAGTATGGGTTAAGACAGATGATTATTATATTTTAAAAGATGATTTTATGGAACAAATTAAGAGAGAATTTGATAATAATAATATTATAATTCCATATCAACAAGTAGATATACATATTCATAATAAAAAATAGTATTGCTTAAGCAGTACTTTTTTTATACAAATTAACAGTGAATAATTGTATGATTGTATACACAATATATAAAAAATATTGAATTTTTTTCTAAAAAATAAATAAATTATCTATTTTTTAGAAAAAAGATAAAAAATTTACAAAAAAATAAATTGACATCAGAACAGAAAATGTATATACTTAATGCAAGGCAAAAGCCTGTTTTGATAGAATGTTTATGGAGGGAAGAAACATGAAAAAATTAAAAGCTTTGGTTGCTGCATGTTTGGCAGTCACATTATTAGCTGGATGTGGTGGATCTACAACTAATGGTAAAACTTACACTTTTTCTAGTGAGCTTGACATTAAAAACCTAGATACATCAGATGCAGATGATGGTATGTCATTTAATGCTATGCATGCATGTATTGATGGTTTAATGGGGTTAGACAAAGATGGAAAAATCACACCTGCTATTGCAGAAAAACATGATGTTAGTGAAGATGGTAAGATTCATACATTTACATTAAGAGATGCAAAATGGTCAAATGGTGATGCTGTAACTGCTAATGATTTTGTTTATGCTTGGAAAAGAATAATTCAAAAATCAGGAAACTATGCTTATATGTTAGGTAGTGATGGTGCAGCTGTTAAGGGTGCAGATGAATTAATGGCAAAACAATCAACATTAAAAGAAGGTCAATCTTTAAGTGATGATGATATGAAAACTTTAGGAGTTGAAGCTAAAGATGATAAGACTTTAGTTGTTACAACGACTCGTAAGATTCCTTATTTTGAAGAATTAATGACATTCCCATGTTATTATCCAATCAACCAAAAGTTCTGTGAAGAAAAAGGTGATCAATATGCAAAGAGTGCTGATAATGTATTAGCAAATGGTGCATTTATTATGAAAACTTGGGAACCAGGAAGTAAAGCAACATTTGAAAAGAATCCAAATTATTGGAATGCAGAAGCTGTTAAAATTGATAATTTAATTATGAACTTAGTTCAAAAGCCAGAGGTTGCTGCAACAAGTTATGATAATGGAGAAACTGATTTAGCTCCAATTACTTCTGATATTATTGACAAATATAAAAGTAATGATGGATTTAGAAATTTATCTGGTGGATATTTATTCTATTTATCGCTTAATTTTAAAAATGAAAATTTAGCAAATGCTAATGTAAGAAAAGCTTTAGCTTTAGCAGTTAATAGACAAGATTTTGTTGATAATAAATTAAAAGATGGTTCTAAAGTTGCTGATGGATTTGTTCCTTCAGGATTATCAATGGGACCAGATGGTAAAGATTTCCGTGAAACAAATGGTAAATTCACTAAATATGATACTAAAGCAGCACAAGAAGCTTTAGATAAAGGATTAAAAGAATTAAAGAAGGATTCAATTACTCTTAGAATTGTTTATGGTACAGATGAATCACCTATGGATCAATTAGCAACTTATTTACAAAATGCTTTTAGTAAATTAAAAGGTTTAAAGATTGAAATGGTTGCAACAACTAAACAAGATAGAATTTATAATAAGATGGCAAATGGTGATTATGATGTTGCATGTACTCGTTGGGGTCCAGATTATGGAGATCCAACAACTTATTTGAATTTATTAATTACTGGTAATAGCAATAACTATGGTAAATATTCAAGTGTTGCATATGATGAAAATATGAGTAAAGCACAAGCAGAAAATGATATGATGAAACGTTGGACATATTTACAACAGGCTGAAAAAGTTGCAATGGATGATGTAGCATATATTCCAGTTTTTGAAAAAGGAAATGCTGTATTAGTTAATCCAGAAGTAAAAGGTTTAGTTGATAAAGCGGTTGGAGTTCCTTATACATTTAATTATGTTGAAAAATAGTTGAGGAAGAAAAAAGAAATATAGAATACACAATATAGGCTTCTATATTGTGTTTCTTTTTTAGAGGAGAGTGAAAATATGAGCAAGTCAACAACAAAGTATATTTTAAAACGTGTTGCTATTTCATTGGTAACATTGTTTGTTATTTTGATTGTTTTATTTCTCATGGTTAGGTTCTTGCCTGGATCTCCAATTAATAATGAAAAATTGAGTGAGGCACAAAGAGCTGTTATTGAGGCAAAATATGGATTGGATCAACCACTGATGATTCAATTTGTTAATTATATTAAAAGTATGGTGACTGGTGATTTTGGTGTTTCTTTTAATATGTATAAAGATATGCCAGTTGCTTCATTGGTAGGAAGTGCAGCAAAATTATCATTCACATATGGTATTATTGCTGTATTTATTGGTACAGTTATAGGAATGTTGTTAGGAGTCTTTGCAGCATTACATAGAAATACAATTTGGGATACTCTAGCAACAGTGTTTTCTGTACTTGGAGTATCAATCCCTTCATTTGTATTTGCGTTCTTTATATTAATTGTATTTGCATCTCAATTAAAGATATTACCTACAGCATATAATTCATTTAATCCAATTGTTTCTTCAATAATGCCAATATTGGCATTATCTATGGGCGTTATAGCTAATGTTGCTCGTTTTACAAGAACAGAAATGATTTCTGTTTTAAATAGTGAATATATGACACTTGCTAAAGCAAAAGGGTTAGATAGAAAAACACTTATTTTAAAACATGCATTAAGAAATGCATTAATTCCTGTTATTACGATTTTAGGACCTATTTTAGTTAATTTGATGACAGGAACTATGGTCGTTGAACAGATTTGTAGTGTTCCTGGATTGGGAAAATTATTGATTTTAAGTATACAATCTTCTGATTATAATATCATACTTGCATGTTCATTCTTGTATGCAGTTATGTATATATTTATGATGTTAATTATTGATGTATCATATGGAATTATTGATCCAAGAATTAGATTAGGAAAGGATAATGGTGATTAACAATGGATGAAAAATTTGAATTTTTGCCTGATGACTTTGAATTTGTTGGTAGTGCACAAGATATTACCAAAGATGTTGTTGCACCAGCTACCCCTGGGTGGAAAGATGCTTTAAAACGCTTTACAAAGAATAAAGGTGCAGTGATGGGTATTGTATGTATAGCTATTATTACTTTACTAGCAATTTTTGCACCTATGTTCTCATCTTGGGAATTTGATGCTATTGATACATCTATTCAAAATATTGCGCCTAATGCTGAGCATTGGTTTGGAACTGATGCATACGGTCGTGATTTATGGGTTAGAACATGGGAAGGAACACGTATTTCATTATTTATTGCTGTTGTTGCTATCTTTATTGATGTTGTTGTAGGAATGACTTATGGATTGATTTCAGGATATTTTGGAGGTATGGTTGATTCTGTTATGCAAAGGATTCAAGAAATTATTAATTCAATACCTACACTTGTTATTTTAACTTTATTATTAATGGTTATGAAATCTAGTTTATTTACAATTATTGTTGCATTAGCATTTACAGAATGGATAGGAATGAGTCGTATTACAAGAGCACAAGTATTAAAGGTGAAAGAAGATGAATATGTATTAGCTTCACGTACTTTGGGAGCAAGTGATTTCTTTATCATTTTTAAAGAAATTTTACCTAATATTTATAGTCAAATGATTATTATGGTTATGATGTCGATTCCAAATGCAATCTTTTATGAAGCTTATTTATCGTTTATAGGATTAGGATTACCAATACCACAAGCTTCTTTAGGGACTTTAATTAATGATGGATATGCTTCGTTTCTTGTATATCCATATATGATGATTATCCCAGTTGTTATCTTTTCTATATTAATGTTGGCATTTAATTTGTTTGGAGATGGGTTGCGAGATGCACTTGATCCAACTATGAAGGAGATGTAGGGTATGGCAGATAGAGAAAGAATATTAAAAATTAGGGATTTACATATATCATTTAAAACTGATAATGGTAAAGTTAATGCAATTAGAGGTGTTAATCTTGATTTATATAAAGGTGAAACAATTGCTATTGTAGGTGAATCGGGTTCTGGTAAATCAGTTACGACAAAGGCTATTATGGGAATTTTAGCTAATAATGGAACAATTGATAGTGGAAGTATTGAATATACTTGGCATGATGAGTATACAGGAGAAATTAAAACACGTGACATTGTGCAATTAGATGAAAAGGAAATGCAAAAAGAAATTCGTGGACGTAAGATTGCAATGGTTTTCCAAGATCCAATGACTTCATTAAATCCAACTATGACTATTGGAAATCAGATTATGGAACCTATGATTTATCATTATCATAAAACAAAAGAAGAAGCTTATGCAAAAGCAGTTGAATTATTACAGTTGGTTGGAATTACAGATGCTCAAAAACGTATGAAAAATTATCCACATCAATTATCTGGTGGAATGAGACAAAGAATTGTTATTGCAATTGCGTTATCATGTGATCCATATGTTCTTATCTGTGATGAACCAACAACCGCTTTAGATGTAACAATTCAAGCAAAGATTCTTGAACTTATTCAAGATATTCAAAAAAAGAAACAATTATCAGTTATTTATATTACACATGATTTAGGTGTTGTTGCAAAAGTGGCAGATTTTGTTAATGTTATGTATGCTGGAAAAATTATAGAAACTGGAACTATTGATGAAATTTTCTATGATCCTCGTCATCCATATACATGGGGCTTATTATCATCTATGCCAGATTTAGATACAGATGATGATGAACTTTATACAATTCCAGGAACACCACCTAATTTAGCACATAAGGTTGAAGGTGATGCCTTTGCACCAAGAAATCAGTTTGCTTTAAATATTGATAAAAGAATAGAACCACCAATGTTTGATGTACCTGGCTCTAAAACACATAAAGTTGCTTCTTGGTTAATGCATGAAAAAGCACCTAAAGTAGAAATGCCAAAATCTTTACAAAATCGTTTAAAGAAAATGAAAAAGGAGGGGTTATAATTATGGTAGAAAAACAACCTATCCTTGTTGTAAAAGATTTGAAACAATATTTTAAGATGAGTAGAAAATATACTGTTAAGGCTGTAGATGGAATTTCTTTTGAAATCAATCCAGGAGAAACATATGGTTTGGTTGGAGAATCTGGTTCAGGAAAATCAACAACAGGAAGAAGTATTATTCGTTTGTATAAACCAACTGATGGATCTATTATTTTTAATGGTAAAGAAATAAGTGGTAAAATGAGTAAGGAGTCATTGAAAGGCTTACATACAAAAATGCAAATGATTTTCCAAGATCCAATGGCTTGTTTAAATCCTAGAAAAAAAGTTTTGGATATTATTGCTGAAGGATTAGATATTCATAAAGAATATTCTTCTGTAGAAGAAAGAAATGAGAAAGTTTATGAAATGTTAGAACTTGTAGGATTGTCTAGAGAACATGCTTCTCGTTATCCTCATCAATTCTCTGGTGGACAAAGACAACGTATTGGAATAGCAAGAGCTCTTATTATGAATCCTGATTTAATTATTGCTGATGAAGCTATTTCAGCATTAGATGTGTCTATTCAAGCACAAGTTGTTAATTTAATGAAAAAGATTCAAAAAGAAACAAATATTGCTTACTTATTTATTGCTCATGATTTGTCAATGGTTAAATACATTAGTGATCGTATAGGTGTATTACATTTAGGACATTTGGTAGAAACTGGAACTGCTGAAGAAATCTTTACAAATCCATTACATCCATATACAAAATCATTATTGTCAGCTATTCCTCATCCAAATCCACGTATAGAAAAGACAAGAACTTCATTATCATATGATTATAATGAAAGTGGATTGAATTATGATGCAGGAACACAACATAAAATTACTGATACTCATTATGTATTAGCTACTGATGATGAATTTCAATCATTTTTGGAACATCAAAATGATATTATTTAATAAAACAACACTTAGAAAATAATACTCTAAGTGTTGTTTTTATATTTAATTCTTATATAAGTGTATACAATTTAAAAAAATAGTGTGTTTTTTTTAGAAAAAGTCAAAAAATGCGAGTGAAATTTACAAAAACAAAAAAATAAGTTGATTTTAATTCATATTTTATGTATTCTATTTATATTAAAGATATATTTTTATGAAATGATTAAATGGAAATATAGTCTTTGAATAATGAAAGGTATGAGATAGAAATGGCTAAGTATTTATTAAAACGTATACTTATTGGTATCGTTACATTATTTGTTTTATCCAGTGTAACGTTCTTTTTGATGAAAGCAACACCTGGGTCTCCGATTAGTAGTGAGAAATATAAAACACCTGAAGCTATGCAAGCTGCTATAGAAAAATATCATTTAGATAAACCAGTTATTGAACAGTATGGAATTTATATGAATGACTTATTACATGGTAATTTAGGGGAAAGTATGGTTTCTGAAGGTAGAACTGTTGCTTATTTTATAGGAAATGGATTTCCAGTTACTGCAAGAGTAGGATCTATTGCGTTTGTAATAGCATTGATTGGTGGTATTTCTTTAGGTACAGCTGCTGCTTTATCAGAGAAAAAATGGATTAGTAATTTATGTATGTTTGTTGCAACAATAGGAGTGAGTATTCCTTCATTTTTGATTGCAATGTTATTGATTTTAGTATTTGGGGTCACTTTACATGTATTCCCATTTGTTGGATTGCGTACACCAGCAAACTATGTAATGCCAGTTATAGCGTTATCATTGTATCCAATTTCAATGATTTCACGTTTAACTCGTAGTAGTATGCTAGAAGTTATGAAACAAGATTATATTATTCTTGCACGTTCTAAAGGAACACCTTATAGAAAGGTTGTTATTAAACATGCAATTAAAAATGCAATGCTTCCAGTTGTTACATATGCTGGACCAATGTTTGCATTCTTATTAACAGGAAGTTTTGTTGTAGAAACAATTTTCTCAATTCCTGGACTTGGTTCTACATTTACTTCTTGTATTATGAATAGAGATTATCCTGTTATTATGGGAGTAACAATTTTCTTAGGAATTTTGATTATTACATTTAACTTAATAACAGATGTTATTTCTGCTTCAATTGATCCAAGAATTAAATTAAAGTAAGGGGGAAATGATATGGATCTTAAAAAAGATGAATTAGAATTAACTCCGAATTTATTTGAAAAATTGGATGAAAGTGAAAAAAATGCGGAGAAAATTTCATATGAAAGTAAAACATATTTTCAAGATGCATGGGTTCGTTTTAAACAAAATAAATTAGCTCTTGCAGGATTGTGCTTCATTATTTTTATGGTAGTATGTTGTATTATCATTCCTATTGTTTCACCATATACATATGATGGACAAGATATGTCAAATGGGAATGCAGGAATGTCTATGTCTCACTTGATGGGAACTGATAAATTTGGACGAGATATTTTGGTTCGTATCATGTGTGGTGGACGTATCTCATTAAGTGTTGGTGCAATTGCTGCATTAATTGCTTTGGTTATTGGAATTGTTTATGGCGGTATTTCTGGTTATGTTGGCGGAAAAGTCGACATGGTTATGATGCGTTTTGTTGATATGATGTATTCTATTCCAGATATGCTATATATTATTATGATTGTTGTTGTGCTTGAGCCAAGTATGTTTTCAATTCTTTTAGGTATTTCAATATCTTCTTGGATGGGAATGGCGAGACAAGTTAGAGCACAAGTTATGACATTAAAAGAACAAGAGTTCTCACTTGCTGCATTTGTACTTGGGGCAAGTAAGTCAAGAATTTTATTTAAACATTTAATTATTAATAGTATGGGACCTATTATTGTATCTGTAACAATGTTAGTTCCTAGTGCAATATTTAATGAAGCTTTCTTAGGTTTCTTAGGAATTGGTCTTTCTGCTCCTCAAGCAAGTTGGGGAACATTGGCTAATGATGCACGTCAAATTATGATGGCATATCCTATGCAAGTTGTTTGGCCTGTATTAGCAATTTGTTTAACAATGTTAGCTTTAAACTTTATTGGAGATGGATTGGGAGATGCTCTTGATCCAAAGAAAAAGTAGGTGAATGAAAATGGCAATGTTAGATATAAAACATTTATCAACAGAGTTTAGCACTGAAAATGGTACTGTACAGGCAGTAAGAGATGTGACAATTCAAGTTGAAAAAGGAGAAATTCTTGGTATTGTAGGTGAATCAGGATCAGGAAAATCTCAAACAATGTATTCAGTTATGGGATTATTAGCAGCTAATGGTCGTGTGGCTGAAGGTGAAATCTCAATTGATGGTAGGGATATTTCGCCAAAAAATTATTCAAAAAAAGAGTATGATAAGATTATGTCAGATATAAGAGGAAATGATATGGCAATGATTTTCCAAGATCCAATGACATTCTTAAATCCAGTTTTGACAATTGAAAAGCAATTGACAGAACCAATTTTAAATCATAATGATATTTCTAAAAAAGAAGCATCTGAAAGAGCAATTGAATTAATGAGAAAAGTTGGAATTCCTTCACCAGAACAAAGAATTAAACAATATCCGTTTCAATTCTCAGGAGGAATGCGTCAAAGAATTATTATTGCAATGGCATTAGCATGTAATCCTAAAGTGATTATCGCTGATGAACCAACAACAGCTCTTGATGTAACAATTCAAGCACAAGTATTAGATTTAATTGCAAATCTTAAAGAAGAAATTGATTCAAGTATTATTATGATTACACATGATTTAGGTGTAGTTGCAAGTATTTGTGATAGAATTGCAATTATGTATGGTGGAAAGATTGTGGAAATAGGAACTGCAGAAGAAATTTTCTATGAACCTAAACATCCATATACAAAAGGGTTATTATCATGTATTTCTAACCCTGAAGATAAAGTAAAGAAAGAACTTCATCCAATTCCTGGGTCACCACCAGATTTATTAAATATTGGAAATTGGTGTCCATTTGTGGATAGATGTGAAAATGCTATGAAGGTTTGTAAAATGTCTATGCCTGATGAAGAAGAATTTAGTAAGACTCATTCTTGTTCATGTTGGTTGACTCATCCTTTAGCTAAAGAAGGGGTGGATAAATAATGGCAGATCCAATTTTAGAATTAGAAAATTTAAAGGTATATTTTAATGTTGGTGGAGGTTTTCTAAAGAAGAAAGATGTTGTAAAAGCAGTTGATGGAATTTCTTTGAAAATTTATCCTGGTGAAACTTTTGGTCTTGTTGGAGAATCAGGTTGTGGGAAATCAACAACAGGTCGTGCAATTGTTAAAATCAATCAACCAACAGAAGGTAGAATTCTTGTTAATGGAGAAGATATTACAAAAATCAAAGGTACAGATTTAAAGCAATTTAAACAAGATGTTCAAATGATTTTTCAAGATCCATATGCAAGTTTAAATCCACGTATGACAGTTGGAGAAATTATTAAAGAACCAATGGATATTCATGGTATTTATAATACTAATGAAGAAAAAGAGAAGAGAGTTAGAGAATTATTAGAATTGGTTGGATTAAAACCTGATCATATTCGTAGATATCCTCATGAATTCTCTGGTGGACAAAGACAAAGAATTGGGATTGCAAGAACACTTGCTTTAAATCCTAAATTCATTGTTTGTGATGAGCCGATTTCTGCGCTGGATGTATCTATTCAGGCGCAAGTCATAAACTTGCTTGAAAAAATTCAGGCAGAGATGGGAATTTCCTATCTATTTATAGCTCATGATCTGAGTATGGTTAAACACATTTCAGATCGTATAGGTGTAATGTATTTGGGAAACTTAGTGGAAGTAGGAGACAGTGATGAATTGTATAACAATCCATTACATCCTTACACAAAAGCACTTTTGTCATCTGTACCTATTCCAGATCCAAAAGTTGCTAAAAGTAGGGAAAGAATTGTTTTACAAGGTGAATTACCTAGTCCTATTAACCCACCTTCAGGCTGTGTGTTTAGAACACGTTGTCCGAAGGCTATGGAAAAATGCTCTCAATGTAAACCTGAACTTAAAAAAGTGAAGGATCGTATGGTAGCATGTTTCCTATATGATGGTGATAAAGAATAAGAAAGGAGAAAAACACAATGAAAAAATTATTAGGTTCTTTATTATGCTTAGCAATGGTAGTTGGACTTACTGGTTGTGGAGATGGTGGAAGTGAACGTGAAGATAAAACAACACTTCGTACTGCTAAAGGTGGAGACATCGAAGTTATGGACCCTGCTATCGTAGACGACTCAGTAACTGCTAACGTATTATGCCAAATGTATGAAGGATTATATAAGTTAGACAAAAATGGAAATGCTGTTCCTAATGTAGCAGTTGATATGCCAACAATCAGTGAAGATGGTTTAACTTATACAATCAAATTAAATGAAGGGATTAAATGGAGCGATGGTCAACCATTAAAAGCTGGAGATTTCGTTTATGCATGGAAACGTGCAGCTGCAATGGGAACTGGAACTGCATATTATTCTCAATTCATTAACAAAATTAAAAACGGTGGTACTGGTAAAGCTTTAAAATCTATGGATGATTTAAAAGATTTCGGAGCTGTAGCTAAAGATGATACAACTATCGTTATCACATTAAAACAAAAATGTGCTTACTTTACATCTTTATTAACTAACACAGTATTCTACCCAGTACGTCAAGATGCTGTTGAAAAAGATGGAGCTAATCCATTAAAGAGTGTATGGTCTAATAGAACTGAAACTCCAGTTAATGGTGCTTTCTACGCAAGCAAGATTGATTCAAAAGATGAAGTTGTTTTAACTAAAAATAAAAATTATCGTGCTGCTGATGAAGTTTCATTAGAAACTATCTCAATCAAAGTTATGTCAGATTCAAGTTCACAAACAAGTGCATTCCAATCTGGTGAAATTGATTGGGCAGATACAATCAACCTTGATACAGTTAATGCTGATGAAAGTTTAAAATCTAGCATTTATGCTATTGAACCATTTGTATGTAATTACTATGTATTAATGAATGCTGGTGATGAAAATACTAGAAAAGAATTAAAAGATCCAGAAATCAGAGCTGCTTTCGCGATGGCTATTAATCGTGAAAACGTTCTTAAAGCATCTGGTAAAGGTGATTATGCTTATGAATTAAATAACTTAGTTCCTAAGGGAATTCCTGATACAACTGGAGATTTCACTACTAACAATGGTAACAAATGGTCTGGTGGATATAACTTAGCTGAAGCTCAAAAGATTATGAAAGCTAAAGGTTATAGTGAAAGCAAAATGTTAAAATTATCATATAGTTACAATGATGTTCCTATGCATAAAGACGTTGCTCAAGCTATGCAAGCATCATTAAAAGAAGCTTATATTGATTTAGAATTAAAGACTGCTGAGTTACAAACATTCTTCTCTAATCGTGATAAGGGTGATTTTGAAACTTGCCGTCATGCAATGACTGCTGACTTCTTAGATCCAATGGCTTATTTATCAATGTATTATGGTAAAGATACTGCTGGTAATACTGTTGATGATAAGAAATATGAAGATATGATTGATGCAGCAGAAAAATTAGATGGTGCAGATCGTTTTGCTAAATTAGCTGAAGCTGAAAAATACTTAGTTGAAAATCATTATGTAGTACCTTTATTTGGGTATACTGATCCATTCTTAAAGGCTGCTGATCTTGAAGGTGTAACATCTTCTCCAGAAGGTCATTTTGATTTAACAAGAGCTAAATTTAAATAAAAAATAACGGGTGTCTATCGACACCTGTTTTCATATGTTATAATAGTTATTGGAAGGATGTGTAAAAATGAAAATTAAATCAACAAGAGAACAAAATGAAATTAAAGATATTTGTCTTAAAGAAAGATTAGAGTTAATTGTTCCTAAAGTTTTAAAGGAATCTAAAGCTGATATGTGGATTGTTGCTAGTAAAGAATATCATGAAGATTTGGTCTTTGATTCTTTAACACCAGCTAGTTATTTAACTGCTAGACGTATTACAATGCTAGTTTTTGTAAAAGCTGGAAATGAAGTGAAGAGATTATCATTAAGTATGCCAGATGGAGCATTAAATAGTTATTATCCACAATATTGGAAATTTGGAGAAGAAGAACAAATGGAAGCATTAAATCGTTTGTTAGTTGAATATGATCCTCAAAATATTGCTATTAATATATCAGAAGATCATACATATGCAGATGGTTTAAGTTATGGTTTATATCAAACTTTCTTAAAAGAGATAAAAGCACCATATAATGAAAGATTTATGGTTGATGCAATGATTCCAATTAAGACTATGGAAATAAGAACTCCAACTGAATTTACTTTATATCCAGAATTAATGAGTTTAGCATTTTCAGTTATTGAGGAAGCATTTAGTTTAAAAGTTATTGAACCTGGAAAAACAACTTGCCAAGATGTAGAATATTTTATGATGGATAGAGTAACACAAAGTGGTTTACAATATTGGTTCTCTCCAACTATTGATTTACAAAGAGAAGGTCATGATGGCATTATATATGATGGTGTTATTGAAAAAGGTGATTTATTACACTGCGATTTTGGAATAAAATATTTAAATTTATGTAGTGATACACAAAGACTTGCATATGTTGCTAAGGATGAAGATGAAGATGTTCCTCAATGGATGAAAGATGGATTTAAAGTTAATAATCGCTTCCAAGACATTGTAGGAGAATGTATGGCAGATGGCAAAAGTGGAAATGATGTATTAGTCGATGCATTAAATAAAGCTCATGAAGAAGGAATAGATGCTTGCTTATATTCTCATCCATGTAATATTTATGGACATGGTCCAGGAACAACAATTGGTTTATGGAATAATCAAAATCCAATTCCTATTAGGGGTGATATTCTTATGTCATATGATACAGTTTATGCATTAGAATTAAATATAAAATATGTTTATGAAGGTATTCAATATACAATATGTAGTGAGGAGACTGTTTCATTTACAAAAGATGGATTGACATTCTTATACCCAAATAGAGATAAAATTTATTTCATTAAATAAGAAAAAAGCTATATTATAGACAAAATAAGGTTTATAGTATAGCTTTTTAATATTTATGTATTGCTTTAAAAATTAGAAGTATTTAAAAACAAGATATTTATAAGTAAAAAGTTATTCCTTAAATTCAAGAGGAAGATATGTTTCATATAAATTAATAATTCTTCCAATAAATAGAGCTGTTAATAAAGTACCAATTCCAATACCATAAAATGGACAATGATTGATTAAGCATAAAAGAATAGAAGTAAATACTAATGAAATATCAAAGATATTTTTAACTTTAGAAAAAGCAATATCAAAGACATCAGAGATTGTTTTTACAATTCCATCAGGAGGAGTTAATATGAGATTACTTTTTACACAAAAATAAACCCCTAAAGCTGTTATAAACATTGTAAGACTAAATAGTAGAAATGTGATAAATATATTTAATTGTAATGATGGAATAATCAAGTCATACATATCTGTTAGCCATCCAAATACAAAAGACAAAGGAATTTGTAAAATATAAGTTAAAGTTATTTTTTTTGATAATATACATTGAATCATAACAAATAGTAAGTAACATATAATAGATGCTGTTCCTAAAGAAATATTATAAATTTTAGATATTGAGTACATAACTGAGCTAAATGCAGCAACACCAAAATCAAAACGAATATTTAAAACAACTGCAAAAGCAATAAGATTTAAACCAATGAAATAATAAATAATTTTTTTCATAATAACCTCCTGTTTGATGTTATATAGTTTATAATAAAATGTTAAAATATATTAAATTCATTATATTATGATTTTTTGGAATAATAAGGAGGTACTTAATGAATATTAAACAAATAGAATATTTTGTAAAAGTAGCTAAAACATTAAATTATACAAAAGCATCACAACAATTATATGTTTCACAAAGTGCTATAACTAAACAAATTAATTTATTAGAAGAAGAGTTAGGAACAAAACTTTTTGTCAGAAATAATAAATGTGTAAAATTAACAATGGCAGGAGAAATACTTTTAGGAGAAAGTTTGGATATATTATGCAGAATAGAAAATTGTCAAAAAAGAATAAAAGATTTAAAGTTTGGAGAAAAAGGAAATTTAAGATTAGGATATGTTAATGGGCTTGAACGTACATTTTTTGTTTCAATTGTGAATGAATTTTATAGAGAACATCCACAATATCATATGAGTTTTGATAGTGGAATTAGTTATATTTTAAGAGAGAAATTATTGAATGAACAAGTAGATATGATATTAACTCATCATTATTTTGATAGTCCTGATTATGAAAATTTAATTATATGTAAAGTTCCTATAATGGTCTTTGTACGAAAAGACTCTCCCTATGCAAAAAAACAATACTTAGAAAAAAGTGAGCTTTTAAATTTAGATATTATGTATGATACACAAGGATTGTATTGCGAGCATGGTGAATCTATGCCTTTAGATCATTTGCTATTACTGATATTAGAAGGAAAAGGGACAGCACTTTTACCTGAATTTGCAATTCATTATACACAATTTCAAGATTATCTGGTTGGTATCCCTGTTAAAGATATGGAAGAAAAGATTTATGCAATATATCAAAAGAAAAACTCAAATCCTCTTATCCAAGAGTTTATTAAATATTTGAAAATAGTGAAATAGAAAAGGATAATTGATGTATTAATTATCCTTTCTTTTCTAAGATATAGAAATTTTTATTATAATCCTTTTTCCGCAAAAGTAAATACCTATGAGTGAAATTATTTATGATAAGTTTCATTCCTCATAATTTTAAAACTTCTATACACCTGTTCCAGCAGAATCACCCGCATCATCTGGTGCGGAAAAGTCATCTCAGAAAAGGAAAGTTTAAAATCAGCTCTCCT
>OFGF01000721.1_pt1 | contig 25660 bp, 23 predicted proteins | sample 1521711 | NCBI WGS metagenome assembly OFGF01 (sample SAMEA3504092, study PRJEB24116) | mouse gut metagenome | biome: mouse gut; feature: mouse-associated habitat; material: faeces | place: Denmark | collected 2011 | reverse complement strand
ATATCTTATTCTTATCAGGAAGTCTTAAATTCCATAGACACAAGATTTTTTACAGCCTCACGGCATCTGTCTCCTTTTAACATTCATCCGATATCGCTTTCCGGGAAGATACCCTCCCTGCGGGGCGTCTACCGTTACCGCTAAATACATATGGCGCCCAAAAAGATGTCGGTGCGGATCTTGACACAGCCAATTGTCCTAACATACCATCAATTTGATTCCTCTGACTGATATCCCTCCTGGGTTTAATGCGTTTTTCATGAATTTATAATTCTTGCTGCCGCCCTTGACATCGACCTTCTTCCAGAGCGTGTTTGAAAACTTCATATCCGCCTGCCCCTCTTATCGGCTTCCAGCTCAGTTTTACTTTCTTAGCCTGTCCCTTTGCGGTCAATTTGACTCTGGAATTCTTGAATTTCTCTTGATTGAGCATCTTCTGCATTTCTGCAAACCTTGCATCTACTTGCTCCTGTGCCTTCTTAATCAGTTCGTTTGCTTCTTTTAACGTTTCTCCGGCTTTTCTTGCAGCTTCCTCGGCCTGACGCTTAATTGCTTCCGCCTTTTCTGCATATAATTTTGCCGTATCTGCCGCTGTCTGCGCCAAAGTTACTTGGGCTTCTGCAGATTTTGCCGCCGCATCCGCTTTTGTCTGATTTTGCAACAAAATAATACGCGCCAAATTCATCCTCGATATCATGGACTGCTTTCACCGTATCCGGTTCTGCCTTGCCAAAGTTATAATTTCCGTCCTGGAACATATTACGCAGTACGCCATACCCATCCATGGTGTAATAAAACGGGTTCGGAGAGGTTACGCCGCCGCTTGTTATGGTTATGTTTCCGTCTGCTTCGGTAATTTACGCTTCCGGATGGGAATATTTGTCTGATTCATCGAGATACTGCGGGATCCTCCCCATATGCCCGCTGCTTCTGGACTCCGCATATTTGGAAAATTCCCCAGGCGGGTCTACGTTATAACGGAAAATCCCGTCGTCGAAAAGCGCCAGCTTGCCTTTGACATCGTCGTTAAACGTTACCCATACAATGTTCTGTCCAACTTGTAGACTTCCACTGCCTTAACCCCTGTGAGCGTTCCAGTAAAATCAGCCGCTTTTACCTGCATCTGCACAGCAGGTATCAAAGAAGCCGCCATCCCAAACACAGTGGCCAGGGCAGTCGCTTTTTTTGCAAATTTCTTTGCCTGTTGCTTGTTGTTCATTTTCTCATTTCCTCCTTTCACCCAATATGAACAAATTGTTTATTTTTTTCAGTAATATTGCTATACCCTATTTTTTCCATCAGATTTTTGCATAAATTTATCACTTTTTTTGCAGTTTCACACTTTTTATTTGTAGACATTTTACGAAAAATTTTATATAATAGGTCTTACTGGAGGTGTTGTATGCAGCTAAAAACATCCAATATCGAATTCAAAAAATACGGCTCTGTCTATGAGCAGCCCATTCATCTTGGGCACACTGATTTAATCAGCCAGAACTGGCAGGCCACCAACAAGCCAAACGTCAGCCAGTTCTACCATTTTAACTGCGAGGTCTGCATCGAGATACAAAGCGGTCTGGCGGCGCTTATTGTAGGCATGGAGCCCCAAGCGGAGATAATGGAAGCATTTGCCGTCCACCGGATGGTGCGTATTAACCCTGATATTTATTTTACGCTGATAGCAATTACACCTAACGTCACGTATAAAGTTATCACAACACCGTCGTACTCCTTTGCCGTCAAAAGTATCATGCCGCCCTATACTTTCACCAGGATCCTCCCCCGTGTCCAGATCAACGAGATTTTAGGCTACTACTACTCCATCCGCAATTCGGGATACCGTTTCAAAGGGGAAACGCATTCATTTTTTGAACTGACTTATGTGGACTGGGGAAGCCTGCTCACAGAGGTGGATGGTAAAACCTACGAACTAAAAGAGAAGGAGCTAATCATTTACGGGCCGCGCCAGTTCCATACCCAGCACATTCCAGAAGGAAGCTCCTGCTCCTATGTCACCATAATATTTGACATGAAGCCTGCCCAGAATGCAGAAGATACCTACTATGAGCCGCTGATTAACCAAGTGTTCCACCACGACAAAAAAATCTATACCCTGATCAAGTCATTTATTATGGAAAGCTCTTCGCAGGTACCTTATGCAGACAGCCTGATGCTCTGCCTGCTCCAGGAAACGATCCTGCGCCTTTTCCAGGCCCAGTTTATTGAGCAGAAGGACGAGCATCCCGTCACCGGGGCAAGGCAGTACTACCAGGATGAAATTTTAAACAAGATCCTTGCGTACATCCATGATACGATCCACGAACCAATTACAATTGCGGAGATCTGCCAGAAATTCTCCCTGTCACGTTCTTCCCTCCAGGCACTGTTTAAGGAGAACTTAAACCAGCCGCCAAAGAAATACATTAACGACCTGAAGCTGGAAAAGAGCAGGCAGCTTATCTGCGAGAACCGGTATACCATTAGTGAGATTGCTTTGAAGCTTGGATTTAGTTCCATCCATTATTTTTCCAGGGCATTTACGCAAAAGTACCATATTGCGCCAAGCGAGTATTCCAAGACATTGTATAAAATGCAGTAAAAAGGCGTTGTGACGGGAGCAGGCCAGGCCATCAACCCCAAATAAAAACGCTGCGGCTCATGCATTCGCACTGCCGCAGCGTTTTATTATTTAGTTTCAGAATCCACAAAGGCCTGAATAGCATACCGGGAAATCTTAATGACCGTACTTTTTGCCACCTCTACATTTACCGTTTCTTCTTCAATTCCTACGACCTTTCCATAAATCCCTCCGGCAAACATCACCTGGCTGCCGATTTTAAGCTCCGTATGCACTTCGCCCAGGGCTTCCCGGCGCTTTCGTACATTCCTAGCGGAAATAATAGCGACAATCGTGCCGATTATCCCAAATAGAACCGCTAATGTAATACAAGTCCAGCCAACTACTTCCCAATTGATACTACTCATAATTTAGATCCCGTCCTCTTCTGAATTATCCTCACTGGCACGCTCTTCCAGCTCAAAACGGACAATTGCATCTTTCCCGGAAGCGATCATCTCTTCCGCAAATTCCAATGGAGAATCATAATCGTCAATCGCCATAGACGCTTCAATTAACATCGCCAGGTTAGAGCCTGATACTACTTCAATCTTCTGGCCGGCACGCGCATATTTGCACTCCACAGAGCACTTAAACGGCGAACCGCCCGCTAAATCGGAAAGTACAAGGACACCGTCACAATCCTTTAATTCATCAAACCCTTTATTTAAATTTTCTGTCAACACCTCTGTTGAATGGCTTTCTTCAAAATCCACATAGACAATATGCTCCGTATTGCCGGTAATCAGCTCTAAGCTTGACCCCAAGCCCGTTGCAAAATGGCCATGCCCTGTAATTAACAAACCTACCATACTATCCTACCTCCTGTTTAAAGCTTTTATGCCAGTTCATATGGGTATAAGGTTACACCTTTTACCACACGGTTTACTTCGCCTGTCGGGCATGGATTGTCCGGCGTGATCCCAAGGGAAAGGGATTTGAGCGTTGCAAGCGCCTGGGCGAACAGAATATAATCCAGCCCAAGCAATATGTTGTCCATTGCTTCCCCAATTGTAAATTCAAGCGTATAATCCACAAGCCCCTTTACTTCCTCGCATGGGGTGTTCATTACAGCGGCTATACGGTTCTTTTTCCTCTGCGGGCTCATCTCTTTGATCAGATCCAGCTCATATTTGCGGCGGTACGCATCGTCACTCAAATAAATGACAGTTAATGTCCCGTCGTCGATGACAGATTTGGGGCCGTGGCGGAACCCAAGCGGGCCGTCATACATTGTAGCTACCTGGCCAGCCGTCAGCTCTAACATCTTAAGCGCAGACTCCTGGGAAACACCCTTTAATGCTTCATTCCCAAGGTATACGATGCGGTTAAATGCAAACTCGTCTACAATCTGCTGTACAACCGGATATTGGCTGTCCAAGAAATTCGTACCGGCTGCGCATACTTTTTCTACCTTTGCGGTAATCTCGTCTAGACGGTCTAAGTTAAATGCAAGGTAGGTTGCAAGGTACATATTGGAAAAGCTGGAGGTCATTGCAAAAGACTTGTCATGTGTCTCCGGTGTAAGGTTTAACGCAAAGCTGTTATCACGCTCTTCTGCCAGCTTAGAAAGCGTCCCTTCATGGTTACAGGTTACAAAAAGATGGAACAGATTCTGGCATACAACCTCCGCTGCATTGACTGCCCCTAAAGACTCTGGGGAATTGCCGGAACGGCCAAAGCTGACAAGGATAGTCGGCTTAGTACGGGATAAAAAGCTCTCCGGCGAAGGCACTATATCCGTTGTCGCATAGGATTTTACCTTAAAACCATACTTTGCAGTCAGCGCTGGGTACAGGGCGTTGCCTACAAATTCACTTGTACCCGCCCCTGTCAAAATCACGTCAAAATCATCCTGTTTCAATACCTGATCCAAAAATGCCTGTAATTTATCCTTGCATTCTGCAATCTGGGCACAGGTCTTCTTCCACGTGGAAGGCTGCTGGTTAATCTCTGTCAATGTGAATTCGGATGATGTTTCCTGCATCTTATCCTGGGAAATAGCAAAAATGTTCATCTCTGTAAATACCTCCTTTTACATTTTTATTCTTAATTATACCTTATAATTTCTGAAAAAAACAATACAAGCATTAAAATAGGCAATTATTTCCACAAAATCTGCAAATTTTTTTCTTATTTGAGTGTTATAATGATTTTATAGTCAGCTATTTAGCTATTTAAAAATAAGAACAGGAGGAGTTTTTACAATGTTAATTCAAAGCAACAAAGTATGGATTGCAGACCAGTTTGTACCGGCAGCGATTGAGATGGATGGCGGAAAAATCGTGGACATCCTGCCTTACGGAAGCAAGGAAGCGGACGCAGATTATGGCGACCTGCGAATTGTCCCCGGATTTCTAGACATCCATTGCCACGGGGCATACAACTTTGACACCAACGACGCTAATGAAGAGGGGTTGCGTTATTGGACAAAGCATGTAGTGGACGAAGGTGTGACCGCGCTTCTTGCAACGACCATTACGCAGAGTGAGGAGGTTCTGACAAAGGCCGTTGCCAACGTAGCAAAGGTGATGGAAGACGGCTATGAGGGTGCAGAAATCTTAGGCATACATTTTGAAGGGCCCTACCTGGACATGGTATATAAGGGCGCGCAGCCGGAACAGCACATTGTAAAGCCTACGATCGAACAGTTCAAACGGTATCAGGATGCTGCAAAAGGCCATATCCGCTATATCACCATGGCGACGGAAACGGACGACGATTTTGCCCTGACCCGCTACCTTACAGATAACGGAGTTGTAGTCAGCATCGGCCATTCTGCGGCAACATACGAGCAGGCTGTAATGGCCTATGCGCACGGCGCAAGCTCCATGACACACGTTTATAACGGCATGACACCGTTTAACCACCGTGCAAACGGGCTTGTTGGCGCCGCTTACCGCCTGCGCACAATGTTTGGCGAAATTATCTGCGACGGGCGCCACTCTACCCCGGCAGCCCTAAACAACTACTTTATGTCCAAGGGTCCGGATTATTCGATTATGGTATCCGACGCACTGATGGCAAAAGGGTCCCCGGCAGGCAGCAAATTTATCTTCGGCGGCAATGAAATCGAGATTTATCCGGATGGAAGCGCACACCTGACCTCTACCGGCGGCCTGGCAGGCTCTACGCTGCGGCTGAACGAAGGCCTGCGCATCCTGGTAGAAGAAGCGTTAATCCCGTTTAATTATGCCATTAACTCCTGTACCATCAACCCGGCCCGCTGTCTTGGCGTGGATAACCGCAAGGGAAGTATCCGTGTAGGGATGGATGCAGATATTGTTGTATTGGAAGCAGATTACAAGGTACGCCAGACTTACTGTATGGGCGAAGCCAAACTATAAGCCAGACAAAGAGGAGGATTTAAAATGAAACACGCATTACAGGAAATGATGGAACGGCGCAAGGCGGGGGAAAAATGCGGCATCCCATCCTATTGCTCTGCAAACCCGCTGGTACTTGAAATCGCACTGCGGCGCGCCAAGGAGCAGAATACCCCGGTACTCATCGAAGCAACTGCCAACCAGGTAAACCAATACGGCGGCTACACCGGAATGCTGCCAAAGGACTTTTATAAAATGGTACTAGATATGGCTGCAAAGGAAGGCCTGCCGGAGCATCAGGTTATCCTGGCCGGCGACCACCTGGGGCCTTTGACCTGGCAGGATCTTCCGGAGAAAGAGGCAATGAGCCGTTCTGAAGAACTGGTGTACCAGTTTACACGTGCAGGGTTTACCAAAATCCACCTGGATACAAGCATGAAGGTGGCGGACGATCCGGAAGGGCTTTTGTCCACAGAAACAATCGCACGGCGTGGCGCAAAGCTTTATAAAGCTTCCATGCGCGGCTATGAGGAATTAAAGGCCGAAAAGCCGGACGCTATCCGCCCTGTTTTTGTCATTGGCAGCGAAGTCCCGATACCAGGCGGCGCACAGGAAGCAGAGGATACGCTTGAAGTAACAAGCCCGGACGCATTTCGCGATACGGTAGCCACCTATAAGCGTGTATTTGAAGAATCCGGCATCGGTGACGGCTGGAATGACGTCATTGCGGTTGTAGTACAGCCAGGTGTGGAATTCGGCGACGATCAGGTATTCTTATATGACCACGATGCAGCAACAAAGCTGTGCGGCGCTTTAGCAGATTATCCGGAGGTTTGCTTTGAAGGACACTCCACTGACTACCAAAGTGCAGAATGCTTAAAGAATATGGTTACAGACGGCATTGCGATTTTAAAAGTGGGCCCGGCGCTGACATATGGGCTGCGTGAAGCGCTGTTTTCTTTGAGCCTGATGGAAAAAGAGCTGGTGCCTAAGGAGAAACGCGCAAACTTTATCGAAGTTCTCGAAAAAGCAATGCTGGACGAGCCTGGCAACTGGAAGAAGCATTACCATGGCGACGAAAAACAGCTTGCGCTGGCCAGGAAATACAGCTTTTCCGACCGGGCACGGTATTATATCGGACAGCCCGTAGTCACCGAAGCAATGAACAAATTATTTGCCAACCTAAAAGAATATCCCATACCAATGAATATGCTGCACCAATATATGCCGATTACTTACAACAAAGTACGCGACGGCGAAATCGCACTCGATCCAAAGGAGCTGGCAATGGACGGGGTCAGCAATTTTATGGCTGATTATGAGTATGCAGTAGCACAGTAAGTAATTGATGCAAAACTGGGTAACCATAGAAACTTCAATTTTTTCTTTACTTTTACGATAACATATGCTATACTTGCGTCATGCATTTAGCTGCATAATTTAATATTTGGAGGTACGCTCATGAACAAAGGTACAGTAAAATGGTTTAACAACCAGAAAGGCTACGGTTTCATATCAGACGAAGCCGGCAACGACGTATTCGTTCATTATTCAGGGCTTAACATGGAAGGTTTTAAATCCTTAGAGGAAGGCGCTTCTGTTGAGTTTGAAGTAGTGGACGGAGAAAAAGGACCTCAGGCGACTAACGTTACCGTGGTACAATAAACATATCACCCTTTAATCAGCAACTATTCAACGTACCTTTTTCATAATGATGTTATCGTTAATTTGATTATTTATGGATAAAGATAGTGGAACGGGAAATGATTAAGCACAAAGGGCCTGCCAGCGGCAGGCCCTTCTTATTATTCTTTTTTCCTTTTCTTTGCCAGATTTACAAAAAACAAATTCATCACTGCACCGGCAAAAACAAACAAATCCGACAAATTAAACACAACCTTCCGCAGACGGCTGCATTTGACATTAAAAGACATATAATCTACGACATGCTGCTTTGTCAGGCGATCCCAGAAATTGCAGAACCCGCCGCCCAAAAGCAGCCCTGTGGCTATCTTAATGCTGTTTTTACCCTCTTCCCTAAGCAGTACGGCATAACAGGCTGCTGCTGCCGCTAAAAGCCCCCCATGTACCGCCGCTACCGCTTTGGGATAAGCGCCGAAAAGCCCGAATGCAGCCCCGTCATTATAATGCTTCCGTATAATCAGCCTGCCGCCGCAAACCTCTTTTTCCTCCCCTGTCTCCATGTTCTTTTCTATGTAGCGTTTCAGCGTCCAGTCCGCACCAAATACCACGGCTGGAAGCGCCAAAAATGCCTTTTTTCTATCCAGTCCCATATTAATTACCTTCCTTTCTTTTTTGTATTATATTTATAAATCCGCAAGATATAGTACCCGATATTGCCAAGGATACCAGCCAAAACCAACAAACTATATGCCTCGTCCACAGAAATCCCAAGCACATCTGCAGCAGAAGGCAGCAATATCCCAAATACCAGCAGAAGCTTAATATTCCTTACCATACGGACTGCATACACACGGACCATACCCTGCAGCGGCTCACTGCCCATCCCATTTAAAAACTCCGGATAGATCTGCAGCACGGTCATAGCCGCATATAAAAGCACAAGGGGCAGCAGGCGGTAAACCATAGTGGCAATACCGCTTTCGTATATATAACCGTAGTAAAGCTGCAAGGCAATGATAACAACCGCTGCCACAGCGGCAATTGATTCTATGATGATTTCCCATACTTGAATATCTTTTTTTGGCATACCACACCACCATCCCTTTTGCGTGTTATTCCATTGTAACATATTTGGTTTTTAATGTTCAAGGTTTGGGTATGAAAATAAAAAAATATATGTTATACTGTAAAAAAACAGGGAGGAGGCCTAAAAGCCAAACATGTATATCCAATTAAACGGACAAGTTATTTACTACGAAAAAACCGGAGAAGGTTCCCCCGTTATCTTAGCGCATGGGAACAAGGAAACACATAAGATTTTTGATGTACTGGCCCCTGAACTTTCCAAAAAGCACACCGTATATGCCCTAGATACCCGCGGCCACGGCCAAAGCTCTAAGCCGCATGAATACCACTATGCCGATATGGCAGAGGATATCGCCGCATTCATCCAGGCGCTCGAGCTGGTAAAGCCTGCTTTTTTCGGCTTTAGCGACGGGGGCATCACCGGCCTTATTGCAGCCGCCAAATATCCCGCCATGTTCTCTGCCCTTGCTGTAAGCGGTGCAAACCTTGCCCCTTCTGGTTTTAAATTTTTCCCAAGGCTTTCTGTGCAAATGGCTTATTTCAAGAAAAAGGACCCGCTGATACGCTTAATGCTGACAGAACCCCACATTACACGGTCAGAACTGTCGCGGATCGCCATCCCTTCTCTGATTCTCGCCGGCTCAAAAGATATGATCCGCAAAAGTGAAACTGTGCGGATTGCCTCTTCTATTCCAGGCGCTATACTAAAGATACTGCCAGAAGAAAACCATTTCAGCTATGTAGTCAGAAGCCCTAAGCTCTTTCCCTTGCTGGATGAATTTTTTTCCACACATTCTTATTGAAAAAACCTCCCTGTGTGCTACAATACATACTATCAAACATCATAAAGGAGTTAAAACCATGGGAACTATTATTATACCTCAGAATTACCGTTCCTTCCTCAACCTGCATGATACGCAGATTGCGATTAAAACGGTAAAAGATTTTTTTCAAAACCTGCTGTCTTCGCGCCTTAATTTATCGCGCGTATCTGCGCCTCTTTTCGTAGATCCCGCTTCCGGGCTCAACGACAACCTAAATGGCGTAGAACGCCCGGTTTCCTTTGACATTAAGGAGCAGGGCGGCAAACAGGCAGAAGTTGTCCATTCCCTTGCAAAATGGAAACGCTATGCGCTGCAAAAATATGGATTTACTGTAGGGGAAGGCATTTATACAGATATGAACGCAATCAGGCGTGACGAAGAAACAGACAACATCCATTCTATTTTCGTGGATCAATGGGACTGGGAAAAGGTAATCCGCAAAGAAGACCGTACGCTTGAATTCCTAGAATCTACAGTACGCACTGTTTATTCGTGCCTGCGCAAAACAGAAAAATATATGTCTATCCAGTATGATTATATAGAAGAAATCCTGCCGCACGATATCTTTTTTATTACGACAGCACAGCTGGAAGATAAATACCCCAAACTTACGCCAAAGGAGCGGGAATACCACATCTGTAAAGAAAAAGGGGCAGTCTGCATTATGCAGATTGGAGACACGCTCAAAAACGGCAAGCCCCATGACGGGCGCGCACCGGATTACGATGACTGGGCCCTTAATGCGGATATTGTCATCTATTACCCTGTTTTGGATATTGCACTGGAATTATCGTCTATGGGAATCCGGGTAGATAAGGACGCTTTGCTTTCCCAGCTTGAAAAAGCAGGATGTACAGAACGCGCCGGACTGCCATTCCAAAAAGCAATTATTGACGGTACGCTGCCGTTTACCGTTGGCGGCGGGATTGGCCAGTCGCGGATCTGTATGTTTTTTTTACGGAAAGCGCATATTGGCGAAGTGCAGTCTTCGCTCTGGCCGGATGAAATGGCAGCAGAATGCAAAAAAAGCGGTATCCCGCTTCTTTAAAGCAAATTAATTTATTTAGGAGGTTTTTTATGGGTAAAACAGCTATTTTTATGGCAGACGGCTGTGAAGAAATCGAAGGCCTGACAGTCGTCGACGTGCTGCGCCGTGCCGGAATTGCAATTGATATGGTTTCGATTGGCGAAACTTGCACCGTAACCGGTTCGCACGGAATCAAATTTGAAGCAGATACGGTGTTTGAAGAAGCAGATTTAGAAAGCTATGACGCCGCCATACTCCCTGGCGGTATGCCAGGCACTTTAAAGCTGGGAGGGCATGAGGGCGTAAACTCTGTTATTTGTTCGTTTGCCCAAAAAGGGAAACTGGTCGCCGCCATCTGCGCAGCGCCATCCGTGCTTGGCGCTGCCGGGATTTTAAAGGGTAAACGGGCCGCCTGCCATCCAGGGTTTGAAGATAAGCTGACAGGCGCCTCGGTTTTGGAAGAAACGGTTGTAACCGACGGCAATGTGATTACCAGCCGCGGCATGGGGACTGCGATTGACTTTGCGCTTGCCATTGTGGAATATTACAAGGACGCTTCCGCTGTCTGTGATTTAAAGCAGAAGCTTGTATACCGGTAAAATCTGCCATGGAAATTGAGCGCAAATATTTAATCCCCAAGCTTCCAGACGGCTATATGGATTATCCCAAAAAAGAAATTGAGCAGGGGTATTTATCAACCGCCCCGGTTGTACGCATCCGCAAATCCAATGACGATTATATCCTGACATACAAAAGCGGCGGGCTCATGGTACGCGAGGAGTACAACCTTCCGCTGACCAAGGCGTCATATGAACACCTGCGCCAAAAAACGGACGGTATTTTAATCCATAAAGTCCGTTACCATATCCCCTACCAGGACAAATATACAATAGAACTGGATGTATTTTTAGATACACTAGCGCCATTGGTAATGGCGGAGGTAGAGTTTGAATCCAAAGAAGAAGCAGATTCTTTTATTCCGCCAGACTGGTTCGGGGAAGATGTAACATTTTCCCCAAAATACCACAACAGCGCATTAAGCCATCAGTAAAAACTCCCCCAAAGACTGGCTTTAAAGTCTCTGGGGGAGTTTTATCGCGTTTTATTTCTTTACTTTTACTTTTTTGGCTTTCGACATTTTGGAGTACATAAATGTTCCATTTTCGGTTTGTTTATAAGCTGCTACTTTGTAATAATAAGTCTTGCCTCCTGCTACATTGGTATCGGTGTAAGTTGTTTTTGTAGTTGCCCCAACCTTTACATAGCCTTTGCCTTGTTTGGTGGAACGGTAAATAGCATAGCCTTTGACGCCTTTTACTTTCTTGATTTTAACCGTAACATTCGCTTTTTTCTTGCTGCTGACAGAAAAAGAGCTTGCTTTTTTTACTGCTGCTTTGCCAGTATATACGACATGGGCTGATTTGGTATAGCCTACGCTGTATGTATAATCTGAATTGGCGTTAGCGCCGTTTGCAGGTTTTGCAACCGCCCTTACAAAATAGAAGTACTCGCTCCCTGCCTGCGGCCCTTCTACCATTACAACCTCTTTTGTCTTTAAGGAGCCATCCGCATTTTTCTGGTATTCTTTAAAATCCCCCTTATCCGGATCGGCTGCGCTGTTATATGCCGGATCTTCGCTTTTGGGAACCAAAGCTTTTACTTTTACTGTTTTATCAACTACGCTTGTACCTTTAATTGACGCTGTCTCATAGGAAGAAATCCTTTCATAAAATTTACCGTCAGCCACAGCATTCCAAACAGCGCTGCTGTAGTAATATCCCAAAGGCCCTCCTGATGCCGGCGCTAAGCTTAGGCCAGCGCTGGTATCTGTATAATTGGACTCGTATACAAGTTCTGCGCCTTCGCCCAGAGAATACGTTTTGGTTGTCTTATTGTATGTAGCAGAGTCTTTCTTTGCACGGTATACTTGATAATATTCAGCGCCTGAAACCGCAGACCAGGTAACCTTGACGCCTTCAGCCGTCTTAGTTGCTTTTACATTTTTCACAGCCGGAAGCATAGCCCTTACCGATACTGTCCAGCCGTCATAATACCGGCTGCCTTTATATGGACGGATACGGTATTCCACTGCTGCTGCCCCCGCCGCTACGTTAGGCAGAGTAATAGAAGCTTTGCTTTTCCCTAATGTCTTATAAGGCACATACTGGTTAGTCCTTGGATCACGCTTTTCTACTTTATATCCGGAAATACCTGTCATTTTCTTCCAATTTACTACATAGGTCCCTTTTGCCGTATAATAAGAATTTAAAACTTCCAGCCCTTCCGTCTCTGTTAACGGCACACTAATGCTTTCCTGGATATAGTATTTGTTCTTATTAACAGTACGGTATGCGCGTACAATATAGGTATATGTCATGCCTTTTGACAGCTTATTATCTTTGAAGGCTGCCTTTTTGGGCTTTTTCATGGTTTTGACCAGCGTTGCATTCTGGAATGCTTCTTCCCCATCCCCTTTTTCTATATTGTAGGTTCCGCTGCTTGTGTCCGTACGATAAATTTCATAACCCTCTGCCTTGGCCACTTTAGACCATTTTAAGCTTACAGAGGAAGCGCTGGCTGCAGAGCCTTTGAGGTTTAAGGCAGAACCCCAGGTATAGGCGCTAACTGTTTTCCAGCCTGTATAGAATGTCTTATTCGCCTTTTTATTATATACATATGCCCTGACACGGTATGTATATTTCGTATCGCCCTTTAGGCCTTTATCTGTATAATTATCCGATTGCTGTGCCAGATCTGTCCATTTCTTGCCGTTTTTCCTCTGATACTGAAAACCAGTTACACTTCCGTCACATGACGGTTTCAAACGGATACTATTCTCTGTTACGACAACAGAAACATCCCTCATAGCTGCTGACGGGATCTGGTAGGTAAGCTTTACATACTGGCTGTACCGGTTCTCGTATGTCTGGCCCGGTACCGCGCTGTAATCATAATTCGGGTTACATACACGCGCGCGGATATAAATGGTGTCCCCCGATGTAAAATCAGATAATGGAACCCGGATAGTACCGATTACTCCGGCTGATTCATGCAGCGAGCCATAAGACGATACTAATTCTGCGCCGTCTGATTTAAACCCTTCATTATTCGCATAATCATACTGTACATACTCGCCAGACTGGATTGCAGAAGGCGTTACAGAAAACTCAGCATACGAACCCGTTATTTCCTTAAATGTAATGGCGGCCAAAGACGAAACGATCTGCGATGTTGCAAACCGTATGATTGTGCTAATCTGCGCCGGCGCCTCTGTGCATGGATATTTATAAAGGGCATATACGGTAGCGTCTCCTACTGTCTTGGCAACAGAACTGTCGTATTGAAAATTATTCCGGTCTGAATATGCTACATTATCCGCTACCAGATACATTTCCGTATAGTTCTTCGCAGTTATTTTCAGCAGGTATCCTGCGTTTTCTGAAAAATCTTCCTTATCGAGCCGGACATATAGCCTGTCTGTAGTCGAGGAATATATATTATTTCCGGCTGCATCATCTATTTCGATGCGATAAGAAGTCGCTCCCACAACTTTATCCCATGACACGATTCCCGTAGCGGGATCGTATGCAAGCCCTGTAATGGCAGCCAGGTTATATGGAGCTACAATTTTAGCCCCAAGCGAGTCGATATCTTCTTGTACATCTGCTGTATTTTCTTCTGCAGATGCATCCGCTGTAATGCCTGCCGCGGCATCCCCTGGTTCAGAATCTGTTTGGGATGCTTCCGTTTCTTCTGCCACGGCTGCTTCTCCTTCAGCTTCTTGTGTCCCCTCTTCTGCTATCCCAGACACGTCTGCCTGTAGTCCGGTTACTTCCACTGGCCCAGCGTCTGGCTGGCCAGCCGCGGCTGTTTGGGCCAATGCTGAGCCTGCTCCGCTAAATATCACGGCAGCAGAAAGCGAAAGGCAAAGAGCTGATTTTAAAAATTGCTTTTTCATATCATTTCTCCTTTTCTTTTTTTAAATATCATAAGCTGCTTACACAGTATAACATAACTTACTCTATATGGCAACCACACTATAAATATTTAATATTAAAAAGAAAAAAAGAATTATCAAATATATTAATGAAAGCTCATCGGAAACGGTTATTTTCAAACCGCTGCATGGTACGCACGCTGTTTAAAAGCTGTAAATAGCGATCATAAAGGTTCCCTTCCGGTATTACCAAGTCAAGCGCGACCGCAAAATCATCAATCAGGCGATCCGTAACGGTATTTTCCAGAAGCTTTAAGATTTTGTACTTTTCATCCAAGGTATCCGCGTCTAAAAACTGCAGCAAAACCGGATTTGCCTGCTCTATGTTTTCATCTGCTTTCACAGCTGAAACAGAATCCCCCGCCACGCTGCACTCTGCCTGTGGCGCCGGATCCACCAGCTCAAACCTGTATTTTTGCTCTGCTTGTGGATATTTTTCGCGGTCAACAGCGCCCATAAACATCCAAAGCGGCCTTACATAGCATGCAAAATCGTCATAAAGAGCCTGATATACTACCATCTGCTCTTTCGTCTCTGAATGGAATGCTATACATAAAATCTGGTATTGTTTCCCTTTAAAATGTATATATCTTTCTCCTGGCCTTGGCACATGCCTGTCCATATCCCCACTTCCTTTTCTCTCATATTTATTTTATTCTGCTTTGCCAGACGCAGGCAGAACTATTATCAGTCTATCACAACTTCCAAAAAAAATATAGACAAAAAACAAGAGGAACCCTATAATATTATGCAAAGCAAACTCCAGGAAGCAAAGGATGGTATACGCCATGTTCGCAACAGTCAGCAAACGCTTTTCCGGTATGCAGTTAATAGCCGGAGGCTTTTTTATCATTATACTCATTGGAACCCTATTATTACTGCTCCCATGGTCTACAAAGCCGGGAGAAACTACCACATTCTTATCCGCACTATTTACCGCGACCAGCGCCACTTGCGTGACTGGCCTGATTGTTGTAGATACGTTTACACATTGGACGCTCTTTGGGCAGGCCGTGATTTTGTGCCTGATCCAGATTGGCGGGCTCGGGTTTATCACTATCGGCATTACTGTTTCTATGCTTCTTCGAAAAAAAATCGGGCTAAAGGAACGCGGTTTGATCCAGGAAAGCTTTAATGTCATAGAACTGCGCGGGATGGTACGCCTGACAAAACGGGTCATTTTGGGCTCCTTGTTCTTCGAGCTTGCAGGGGCAGCTATTCTGTCGGCCTGCTTTATCCCCAAAATGGGCATTTTACAGGGCTCTTATTATGGTATTTTCCATTCCGTCTCAGCATTTTGCAATGCAGGGTTTGATTTGATGGGGCGTTATTCGCCATTTTCTTCCCTGACGGCCTACTACAGCCATCCGGTTGTGTCTATTACCATTATGCTGTTAATTATTATTGGGGGGATTGGATTTATAGTCTGGAATGATTTATATGACCACGGGTTTCATTTCCGCAAATATTCCCTGCACACAAAAATTGTCGTTTCAGCTACCCTAATTCTGGTATTTGGCGGAGCCTTTATTTTTTATTTAATTGAAGGCAGCCGGCTTTTTTCAGGCATGGGTGTAACGGATAAAATTTTAAGCTCCCTGTTCTGCTCGGTTACGCCAAGGACAGCCGGGTTTAACACAACTGACGTAGCTGCTTTAACAGATGGGGGCAAACTTTTTACCGTAATCCTGATGTTTATTGGCGGCGCGCCCGGTTCAACGGCAGGCGGCGTTAAAGTAACAAGCATAGTCGTACTTTTTGTTTATATTAAGGCAAACCTGACGCGTACGGTTGGGTATAATATATTTGGAAGGCGGCTTGAAGATGAAGCGCTGCGCAAAGCGTCCGCTGTCTTTTGTACCAATCTTACGCTTGCCCTATGCTCTGCCGTTATCCTGTGCGGGCTTCAGAATTTTAACGGCATGGATGTCCTTGTAGAAGTTTTTTCCGCGATCAGTACGGTAGGCATGACGGCAGGGCTTACTACGCAGTTAAATACGGTATCGCGGCTTATAATCATCCTTTTGATGTACTTAGGACGCGTTGGCAGCCTTTCATTTGCCATGTCGTTTACAGACAAGAAAAAGATTGCGCATGTAATGCAGCCTGTTGAAAAAATAAATATCGGTTAAACTGGAGGTAATGATGAAATCTATTTTAATTATTGGAATGGGGCACTTTGGCACCCACATTTGTATGAACCTATCCCGGCTAGACAATGAAATTATGATTGTAGACCAGTATGAAGAACGTTTAGAGGATTTACTGCCTTATGTAACAAGCGCCAAAATCGGGGACTGTACCAATGTAAAGGTGCTTGAAAGCCTGGGGGTTTCCAATTTTGATTTATGTATTGTATGCATCGGCAGTAATTTCCAAAGCAGCCTTGAGATTACAAGCCTTTTAAAAGACCTTGGCGCTAAACATATTGTCAGCAAAGCAAACCGCGATATCCACGCCAAATTCCTGCAGCGCAACGGAGCCGATGAAGTAATATTCCCGGATCGGGATGTTGCCGCAAAGCTGGCCGTGCGCTTAAGCGCGGATAATGTATTTGACTATATAAACCTCGCCGACGGATATTCCATTTACGAAATTGCCCCTCATCCAAAATGGATTGGCAAAACTGTGCTGGATTTAAATTTCCGCGCTAAATATAATTTAAGTATTATTGGCGTGAAGTATGGAGACCATACACGTATCCTGCCCGGCGCGGACTATACGTTTAAAGCAAATGAGCACCTGATGGTGATTGGGCTGCAAAAAGATATTGAAAAGGTCATTTTCCACAAATAAACCTGGCTTTATGAAAGGATATGCACAAATGAATCTTACAACTCTTTGCTATATTGAACAAAACGGCTGTTACCTTATGATGCACCGGACCAAAAAATCCCAGGATGTGAATGAGGGCAAATGGATAGGGGTTGGCGGAAAGTTTGAAGAAGATGAAACGCCAGAAGAATGCCTGCTGCGCGAAGTAAAGGAGGAAACCGGTCTTACCCTTTTAAATTACCGCTACCGTGGCATCCTGACTTTTATTGCAGAAGGATGGGAAAGCGAATATATCTTCCTCTACACGGCAACTGAGTTTGAGGGAACGCTTTCAGAATGCAGGGAAGGGGATTTAAAATGGATTCAAAAGGATGCGCTGTGGGGCCTGTCACTTTGGGAAGGGGATAAGATTTTCCTGCGGCTGCTTTTGGAGGATGCAGGCTTTTTTTCGCTTAAGCTTACATACCAGGGGGATACACTTACCGATTCCAAGCTGGTTTTAATTTAGGGCTTGACAAGCAAGGCAAAAATGTTTATAATGAGTAAGGTATTTGCGGGTATGGCGGAATTGGCAGACGCGCCAGATTTAGGTTCTGGTGGGAGACCGTGCAGGTTCAAGTCCTGTTACCCGCAGTAAGTCATAATATCCCGGATCCTGTTCCAGGAGGGAATGGATTTGTGAACTATAGCTTAAAACCGAAGGCTAAAAACCCGCGAGCATTCGCCCGCGGGCTTTTTTGTTGCTTTTTGGTATTAAGTATCCATAACCATCCTGTTGACTGCCGCCCCCATCCCTACCATTGCCCAGAATATAGGCGCAACCGCTACAGTAGAATCATTTAATATGGCGGTGAGCATGTAGGTAAATGTGGCAAACAGCAGGCCTGCCCCAATAATTTCTTTTTTATCTTTAAATTCTGCTTTTCTATACAGCCTTATACTCTGTACGAAATACCACAGGTAAAATGCCAGTACAGCAATTAACGCTGGGATGCCGCTCTGCGTGGCAACCTGCAAGTAGAAAGAATGAGGCTTTACATCAATTTGCGTCCCCGTCCCTTTATAGGCCTTGTCTACATAATCGTCCTGTGGATATGACACAGTATAGGTGTCTGCCCCAGTCCCTAAGATCAAGCTGTCTTTCAGCATCGGCAGTGTCTTTGACCAGATAGTACCCCGCTCTTCAAAACGGCCCTCCAAAAATTCTGTGGCAACGCGCGGTGCACGGCGGATCTTGTCCCATCTGCCAAATTCATTGTAATAGTAATAAGTGCCGTCCTCCCCTTTTTTGAAGCACCAGTCCAGCCCGTCTGCATGCACGAGCAGCGAAACTTCCCCTTCCAGGGTACCTGCTTTCACTGTAAATCCATGAAAACGGCTGTCATTAACCGTATAAAGGTTGTTCTGCTTATCTAGCGAGCTGCTGATTTCCTGCCCATTGCCATCATACATGCCAACCCGTATGTATTCTCCTTCATCTATACTGTACGACAGATGGAATACCTCACCCTTATAAGTAATTGCCACATCTTCTTCGCCCGTCTTAATCTCTGAGATGGCGTTCCCTTCCCATGCAGGAGGGGCAAAGAACATGGCAAACTTCTCCAGGATAAGCTTGTTGCCTGCCAAAAACACGGCAATAACTGCCACTGCTGCAGCCACTGTTGGCAGGACGAATTTCCATGCTTTGAGTACCTGGCGGCAGAGCAAGGCCAGTGCAAACAGGCCCGTCACTGCAAATGCAGCAATCCCGCTCCGATTTCCGGACGCCAGCAGGCAAACCAGGGAAGCGGCAAGCATTATGCCATATAAGATACGGCTGCGCAAGGTTTTGCCGTTTATAAAAAGCGCAGCCTCTGCCGGAATCATAAGGGCAAAATAGGACGCAACATAGTTGGGGTTGTAAAGTGTCATAAACACACGGCCTTTTTCAAAAACCAGGCTGATCTGGTCTTCACTCCCCCATTTTCCCGTAATTAGCATTTTCCCAAACCCAGTGAGAAATATGTCATGCCCACATACCTGAAGGATGCCTATGATAAGCATCACGGCAACCCCGGCTGTAATCCATTTCATAAGGTATGAGATATCTTCCGCTGAATTAATACACTGGTAGGCATAAAATGCAATGATACAATACCCCAGGATGACCCACAGTGTCTCGTACATTTCCCATGATCCATGAAAACCAAAGTACCGGTATGGGGATACAATGGTTGACAGCGCTGTCAGGGCCGCATAAGCCAAAAGCGGATAAAAACCCCTGCCAGGCTTAAAGAGCCCTTTATCCGTTTTAAAACGCAACAACAGGAGGGCACACATAATAGCAGACAGCAGCGTAATCATGGCAGATTTGTAGTATAAGAACACATCACCTACCGTGCCTTCCTTTGCATACCAATTAAATTGCTCTAATCCTGATTCAAATTCATGATAATGGACGATAAGCGGCACAATAGCCAGCAGTACGCCAATCGGCAGCACATACAGCGACGCCTGTTTTTTCTTTGTTGTTTTTCTTTTGCCCATAAACTGCTCCTTTTGCAGAAAAAAGGCAAGGGGGGATGCCCTTGCCTATAAAACTTTGCTTTACCATTCATCTGGATTAAATGGATCACTAGGATCAGTAATCTGACTGTCTGTAATAATATCCTCTGCTTCAAACAGCACTAACTCAAATTCAGGTGTTTCATACTTCAACATTTCTTTCCATCTCCTTCCATCCTATTTTATCAGGAACCTGTTCCTTTACTCGGCTAATATTTCTATGACAGCCACATCTAAAACAGGCACGGACTCTCCATCCACATCGCCATAGTTGACAATCCCAGTAACCCTGACTTTTGAACCTGTCTGCGGTTCCTCCACCAGGCACTTTAAAGGGATGCGGATCTCGGCGTCTTCCCCGGTATTGCTGGTAAGATATGGAGTTTCGCCTTCCTTTACAAATGCGCCTGACAGCTGGTAAATCTTACCGGCATAGTCGTCTGTGCTTTCCAAAAATGCCTTTACCGTTTCTGCATACGCATCGTCTGTTACTACATTAATATTGTCGCCTAGTGCAGCCAGCAACTCTTCATCCGTCATTGTCTGGCTCTTTTGGCTTTCCTGGATTCCTTCTTCACTGGCAAAGATGTTTTCCTGGACTTCCTGTGTATCCTGCAGGGTTTGGCTGCCAGGATCTTTCTGAACTCCAGGGCCGCCGCAGGCAGCCAATGACCCCCCCATAAACAAGCATACGGCAACCGCCAGTATTTTTTTATTCATCATCCGCAATCTGCCTTTCATATCATAAAATAATGTATGGGCGCCCCAGCAAGGGCAGGCAGCGCCTGCCCCGCAGGGACAGCCCTGCAATTGGTTTCTGCTGTCTGGATACTATGCTTTTACCTGCCAGTATTTTAGAGGATTCCCATTATTGGCTCAAATGAAAGCTTTACTTTAAATCATTAAAGCACTGTTTCATTATATTGCCATAACGGTATACTTCTTTCCCATCCACTTTGACTTTCAGATAAGCCCTCGCAATAATGTTAAAGCTTACATTCGGCCCTACGCTAACCGGCTTATTATAAATTCTAAGTGTTGCCAGAGCATTGGGATCCTCTACTTTTGCGACTTTCATGGATGTATTCCCTGCTGAAAAATCTAATAAAGCTTCCTGTTTTTCCGGCGTATCAGCACCATTTACTAATGACTGTAGCGTGTAATAAATTATACCAGCTTCTACCAGCTCAAATTTATCTTTATTATTTACAGCAAGTTCATTAGTAAGGATTACCATGTTCCCACTATCGCTGCTGGCTGACATTTTTGTTTCTACCTGTATTTCAGGTGTACCACATTCTGTACAAATACCGTCACTACCAAACTTATGCGGCAGCTTAGTACCCACTACTTCCTGGGCAGGCTTTGCATGCTGGCATACTGAGCAGATCTCCTGAATCTTCATTGGTTCTGCACAGGTAGCATCCGTTATATGGGGCACATAAGTATGTTTGCCGCTATTCTCTGGCTGGAAGCTTACTTCATCACCATAGAACGTGCCACAAGTTGCGCATTTGTGCCGTTTAATGCCGTCATGGCCACAGTCACCAGGTTTCTCTACTGCTAACTCACCTTCATGCTGCTTCATCGCCAGCGTTTCCTGTGCTTGAAGCACTTTTCCGCAGGAGCATGTCTTGCCTTCTGTCTTGCCTTCTGTAGTACAGGTTGCTTCCACTGCTGGCAATGTCGTAGGCTTAACAACCACAAATTTAAATTTGGATGTTGCCGGATCCTCTCCCTGCAATGCTTTTAATTCTTCTACATGCTTTGGATCATCGCACTGTACGCAATCAGTTAAAGTGGTCATTACTTCTGAATTTTTACAAATTGCACATGTATGATAGAGCAAGCCTGGCATATTCGTATACCCTGCATTGACGCAGTTCTGCATTACCGGAGCTTCCCACTGGTGTACAGGCGGAACTATTGCCTTACGAGTTGCGTCAGGATGATGTTCACATACATAAACCTGTATCCCGGTTGTGCCGTTTACACAATCTGGATCTCTATTCTCTTCAGACTCCACTTTCTGCCATACATGTTTTGTCCCGTCAATTGGGAGCACTTCCCTTTTCGGATGGTCAGCCAGGTTTTCTGTATCAGACTCATGGCATCTGCTGCACTCCCATCCTGCTGTCTTGCCTTCGGCCACACAGGTAGCCTCTTGCCTTGGGTATTCTTTAAAGTCATGCCCCAGTTTCGGCTGGGAGCTAATTTCCTGCCTTGTTTCATCCCCACACCTTTTACATTTTGTAAGCAGTATGCCTGGCTGTGTACAAGTACTTGGTATTTCTGTAAATTCATATTCATGGTCTAACGGAGCAATGTCCACTTTAATTGCATGGCCTGTTGTCCCCCGTGGGCACTTATCGCAGTTATGGTATTCATAACCAGCCTTTGTACAGGTTGCCGCTTTGCTGACTGGGCCTGCAATGCCTTCTGCCTCTAAGTCCAGAAGGGTTGATACAGGAAGTTTGCTATAATCTCCCATAGGATCCTCTTCGGTTCCCTGATTAAAGCCTTCCCTTTCATCTGCATGCCCTAAAGCATTTCCTGTAATTGTAGGAGGCGTACCTGCTGGATCTGCTGCATGGCAGCGTGTGCAAAGCCTTCCTGACTTTGCTGCCTCAACACAGCCTGCCGGAATCTCCTGGTCATCTTGAAAATCATGCACTTCTTTATCTAATGGAAGCTGCCGTTTTTGATAATGGCCCTCTGCCGTTGTTTCACAGCCTGGCTGTACGCAACGATAATACTGATACCCATTCTCGGTGCAGTTTGATGCTTTGCTAACAGCTTCGCCAATTTCACCTTGATCCTCTGTTGTCGCTACTTCTGCATAATCATGCTCTAACTGAGGAATCACTTCTTTGTTAACTTTTTTGCAGACCGGGCATTTCTCATACTGATAGCCTGCTGCATTACACGTTGCTGCTTTATATGGGGTTTGATCCCCATCTAAATATTCATCTTCCTCAAGCTGTACTTCACTATCGTCTGTTACCTGTGTCCATTTATGCTCTGGCTTAATTACTATCATCTGGGTTTCCCCACAGCCATATTTACATTCATATTCGGCAACTCCGTTCCGGGTCGCACCCTCTGTACAGTCCGCAGTTACAACGTCTCTAACATGTACCGTATAATCATGTGGCTGGATCGGCTCTAAGCCTCCTGGCTGATTGTCAAGCACTTCATCATACCCACAAATGCTGCATGTGTTGCGCACCTGCTCCGGATGCTGGCAGGTTGCTGGTATAGTAGTGCTATTTGGCTGCATATCATGCGATCCCCGTGCAGGTGTCACAATTTTTTTGATATATTCAGCCCCTTTATCACAAGCTTCGTCGTCACAGATATAATAATTGTATCCATCTGTTACACAGTCACCTTTTAAAGACAGATCATCTACACTTGTAATGCCTTCTATTCCTGCTTCTTCCACCTGTTCTAAGGTCGGCTGTACCTTCTTTTCGTAGCTATGCCCTTTCGGATCTCCACTTATTACTGTCTCAGGATCCTCTGGATCATACTCGCCACAGCCAGGGTTCTGGCAGAACTTTGCCGTCACCTGAGGTTTTGTACAGGTTGCTGCCTTTGTTGTAGCTGCATCGGCATAATCATGAGAAGCTTTTGGAAGTTCATGTTTTGTAACAGCTTTTACGTCTGTAGCATCACATTTTCCTTGGTTAGTACATTTATAGTACTGATAACCTGCGCTGGTACAGGTTGCTGCCTTACCCGGCGCTTCCGTAATCCCTGCAGCCTCTAAATCAGCTACATTTGCTTGAGCGTCTGCTGGCCAATTATAATCTTCTGCATTATAGGAATGGCCTGTCATTGGATATGTAATTTCTGCGTCTGATTTTTTGCATAGGCTGCAAATTGGGTTTACTATACCGTCTGTTGTACAGGTCCTCTCAACCACTACTGTATAGTCTGTATCAGGAACGGCTGTTTCAAACCATCCTTCCTTGTCATATAAATGAGTTACCGGGATTACCACCCATTCCGTCGCACCACATACGCTACAGGTATTTAATACCATTCCTGTCTGGGGCTTGCCTTCACTATTGAAACAGGTCATTTCCCTATATGTTTTTGCTACCCATGAGTGCTCTGAAGACAGTATTGTATATACTTTTGGCTGATTGTTGTGATCGCATCTTTCGTTCTTGCAGGTAAGGGTCAATGAACCTGTCGTTGTACAAGAACCGGACTCTATTGTGATACCTTTCGTCTCATCTGTTGTCAAGCCTGCCAATGCGGAAGCTTCTACTGTTTTTTCTTCTTCGTTTACATCAATCGTACCATAAGAATGGCCACTAGCCTTTACGTCTACTTTATAAGTCTTTCCATGGCCGTCTGCATCCAGTCCGCCATCACAGCTGCTTCTTTTACAGGTATAAGTTTTCTGTCCGTCCTTTTCGCATGTCGCTTCTTCCCCTTCAAGAAATACACCTTCATCATAATCATGCCCAAGTGCACTGATTTCTTTGCGAACATTTGCACCTTGTGTCTTATCACAGTCTTCTTTGTTGCATATAAGCTGCAACACGCCTTTGTTTGTACAGGTTGCTGGGCTTGATGTTATGCCTTTTGATGTGCTGTCTGGATCGTTTTTCAATTGTATTAAGAGCTCATTTGTGATATTTTCAGTATCAATTGTTCCATAAGAATGCCCAGTGGCAGGTATCTGAACACTATCTGTCATCTGGCACCTTTGGCACGTACTTGTCTTTATACCTGGAGTTTCACATTTTGGAGCTTTCGTTACTTCCCCTTCGTTCCAGTCATGGCCAAGAGCCGGGATCTCTATCGTCTTTGCCTCTGCTGTATCCCAAGAGTTTTTGCACTTAAATGTAACTGAACCTGGCGTTGTACATGATGCAGTTTTTGTTACTGTAATACCATCCGGCGTAGAGGTTGTAAGCGCCTGCAATTCGGCTGCAGTAAGCTCGTCTAACTCTTTACCGTTAATGTGCTTGTCGTAAGTATGTCCGGAAGGAGCAATTGTTTTCTCTACCCTCTTTTCACTTTCCGTGCCGTCACACTTCTGGTTTTTACATTCCAGAACTAAGCTGCCTTCTGTTGTACAGGTTGCTTTTGTTACAGTTATGCCTGCAGCCTCATCTGAACTTAACTTATCTAGATCTGCAGCTGTATTAACTTTGCTTGGATCAACCGCTTTGTAGGAGTGGCCTGTGGCTGGCTTCGTAGGATCAACTTCAACGGTTGTTTCATCTATTGTACCGCACCCATATGCACATGCAGTCCCTGTTTTTCCACTTTCTTTACATGTTGGCGCAATACTTTCCCTTGTCCCATCTGCAAAATTATGCGGTTTCTGTGGGATTTCCACTTCTGCTGTGGCACTTCCTGATCCATGTAAAGACGCATCCCTCTGGCATGTTACAACTTTTATGCCAGCCTGAGAGCATGTAGCTGGTTTCTGTACTTCCCCTTCATCATAATCATGGCCAAGTGGATCGATTTCTTCTACTTCTACTTCATAACAAAACTCCACTGTACATTGGCGCATTTTATATCCGGGCTTTTCGCAACCTGGCTGTTCTTGTACATTCCAATCACTCCACACAGGGGTTCCATCAATTTGATTCCCATCCGCGTCAGCATGCTTATGCGTTGCAGACCCTGCCCTTGCCGCCAGTTCGGACAATACGGACACGTTTCCTTTTTCCGCTTCTGCAATAGTATTCATATCTGTTGCAAAAACTGGCGCATTCATGGATAGTAACATGCTAAATGAAAGAACTGCACTTGCAAGGCGCTTAAATTTCTTAAAATTCATACTGT
>OFGF01000720.1_pt1 | contig 25671 bp, 22 predicted proteins | sample 1521711 | NCBI WGS metagenome assembly OFGF01 (sample SAMEA3504092, study PRJEB24116) | mouse gut metagenome | biome: mouse gut; feature: mouse-associated habitat; material: faeces | place: Denmark | collected 2011 | reverse complement strand
GCTTTAGAGCCCCTTAACCCCTGAACACAGACCCAGACGCATACCCTGCCCCCTGTCTGACGGCCCCTTCGCCACAACTACACAACAAAATTCAATTATCAAACACCCCAATTAACAACAAAAACAGCTTATCCATAAATCTAACAACAAAAAAACACCGGAGCAAATCCGATAATTACACAGATTTGCCCCGGTTTATAAAAACACATCACTTCACCAGCCCACGATCCACCAGCTTTATAAACTCCAACGTACTAAAAAACCGATAAGGCTCCCCTTTCTCTACCCAAAACACCTCCCCCTGCCAAGCAGAATTCTGACGGAATTTTACACAGGTAATAAATGTAGCCAGGCTGCCTGTAAAACGAATCACATCCTCCTGTGCCACTGATTTTACTGGCTTTGGCCCTAAAACCTCATCGGGCTTTACAAAATAACGCGGTTTTGTGGAAGCCTGCGGAAATGATATCCTATCAAAAAACGCATCCATCAGGTTTATTAAATGCATAAGATTACTAAACGTTTCCGGCTCTGTGCTATAACAATGGTAAACCCTGCCGGACAATTCACCATTTTCAGCCCAATCCACACAAATATTTACCAGGTTCGGAGCCGATATATTGATATGTGCATGCTGCTTTTGTTCCATAATAATGCCTTTCAATTCGTAAAATGAACCTGGGACGTCTCATTTTCCAGATCTGCAACAGGAAATGCATAGCAATCCAAATGGTTCCGCCAGGATCTGTGTTTCTTAGAAAATGCCGCCGCAATCCTGCCAGATACCAGGCTGCAGTTTTCCATATTTGTCCCTACCAGCAACAGTAAAAACTGCGCCGGGCTGTACCGGGTAAAACTGTCACAACGCCTTAAACTATAGCGGATTGCGAAATACAGTTCTTCCGACATATCTTCTAACTTCTCTTTGTCTTCCATGGGGTATCCTTTTTCATCCATAACTGTACAAAGCATCAGGTACATGGACTGGCCGCTGCGTTCCATTACGCGGCATACAAAACGGTATTCATCCCGAAAACTGGGAAGGCTGCAGTAAAAAGCGCCTTCTTCCCCCTCGTCTTCTTTTAAGTTTTCTTTAATTTTACTTATAATCCTTGGATCTCCGCTTACCCATTCCCCCATGGATTTAAGCTGCGCCATCATCTTCTCGGATGGGCTGATGCCCAATTCCTCAAAGAAAAGCTTCTCTGTATTCTCGTACTCCTTAAATGCGTCTTTATACCGTTTCATTGCTATATAACATTCCATCCGGATGGACTGCCACTCATCAAATGGATACATTTCACACGCTGGGGAACAGATCCTTAAAATCTCCTCGTATTCTTTGCATTCTTTTAAATAACTACAGATATGGAGCAGGCTTTCCGTATATAAAGATTTGTAGCGCAGGCTTTCCATCAACACCCACTCTTCCCCAGAAAGCTCCTGCAAAAATTCACCGCTGTACATCTCGCAAGCCTGTTTTAGCAGGCAGATACACCCCCCCTCGTCCGGTTCCTGGTTCGCCTGTGAAACCAATTTCTCAAACTGCAGTGCATCCACCTGTGTCTCCATCGGAGCCGTCCAGTAATATATACCGTTTTTAGCTGTAACATAATCATATTCTGGCAAACCGGCATCCTTTAACATCTTTTTTAACCGATGTGATGTAACCCTTAAATTATTCGCAGCATCCAGTACGTCTTCTCTTCCATACAGATCTTCCAAAAGCTTATTTCTCGCAATTCCCTCTTCGCCGCTATACAACAAGATCAGCAGCAGCTTTTGGACTTTTGTCATACTCCTGCCAAACGAAAGCGGGCTGTCTCCGTATGTCATACGGAACCTGCCAAACATACAGGCAGATAATACCGGTAACTGTCCTGCCATTTCAACCCCTCCCTCAACCTATCCTTACTCCAGCCCATTCCGGAATACCTCTATCATCTCACCTGTCAGGCTAATTTCGGCATTTGATCTTTCAACAGGAAGGCTTTCCCTTTCAAACCATCCTGCTGCCGATAATTCCTCCCGATCCATGACAATATCAGTATTTCCATCTGGCTCACAGAAAAACCCCGCTAACAGTGCATCTGAAAATGACCACGGCTGGCTTTTATAGTAACGGATATTTTTAACGCGAAGCCCCACCTCTTCCATTACTTCACGGCGTACCGTGTCCTCCAGGCTTTCACCAATCTCCGCATAACCTGCCACCAGGGCATATTTCCGGAAATTGCCGTGCCCAGGGGCGTATTTTGTCAGCAAAATCCTGCTGCTGTCAATAATCCCCACAATTACACTTGGGCATATCTGGGGATAACTTATCCTGCCGCAGGCAGGACATTGCATCGCCCGTTCTTTTTCATGCGGCTGCATACGCTGCCCACAACAGCCGCAAAACCTATTTTGTGTATACCATTTATGTATCTGATAGCCGGTAATACCCGCATATGCCTTCCACACAGGCCTGACATACCGAAGCTTTTCTTTTGGCAAATAACCCCATTTACCAAAGGCTTCAACGGAACCCTCCGGGAGCCCAAAATAATTGTGCCCATCAATACTAAACAAATATCTGGCATGTTCATATATTCCCGGAACGCCTTGCTCCATTTCTTTTATAACAGGAAACAGAATACCATCACCCCCTGTCTGGCACAGCAGGCCGCCATTGCGGTATACCAGTATGATGTCTCCCTCCCCTGCCTGCAAAAGCCGGTACTCTATATCATATTGATGGGGTTCAATATTGTGAATCATATATTCTCCTAGTAAAATGCTTTATTCTAATACCTGGTTCAATGTCTGGAACAAAATATCTATGTCTATTGGTTTTGCAATATGCCCGTTCATACCAGAACGGAGCGCCTCTTGCCTATCCTCTTCAAATGCATTGGCTGTCATCGCCAGTATTGGTATGCCAGAAAGCCGGCGATCTTTAAGCCTGCGTATCTTCTTTGCCGCCTCATAGCCGTTCATAACCGGCATCTGGACATCCATCAGCACAGCCTGATAGTATCCTGGTTCAGACTGCTTGAGCATATCTATAGCAATCTGCCCGTTAGGCGCAATTTCTACGGTAAAGCCCGCATCCCCCAAAATCTCTGCCGCTATCTCCTGGTTTAATTCATTATCCTCCGCCAGCAAAATACATCCTGTGCAAAACTGCGTTTTCTCCTCGTCCCCTTTTCCTGCGGATTCTTCTGTGTTGACAATGGAATGCAGGCAGCTCCTTAACTCTGATAAAAACAGCGGTTTGCTGCAAAATGCTGTAACGCCGGCTTCCTTGGCCTCCTCTTCAATTTCTGCCCAATCATATGCTGTCAGGACAATAACCGGAACATCTTCCCCCATCTCCTTGCGGATTCTGCGTGTTACCTCAATTCCATTCATATCTGGCAGAAGCCAGTCAATAATATAGACACAATAACTGTCATCACGCATAGCAGCCTGCCGTGTCCGCAAGACTGCCTCCTTGCCTGATAACGTCCACTCTGCACGCATCCCTATCTGGCCCAGCATATACGAGACACTGTCACAGGTATTAAAATCATCATCTACAACAAGCGCCCTGCAGTTTTTCAGCTGTGGGATATCCTGCGGCACATTAGGCTCAGAATTGATCCGGAATGTCAGCGAAACGATAAATTCTGTCCCTACCCCCTGCTCACTCCTGACCTCTATTTTACCGTTCATCATATCCACAATATTTTTGGTAATCGCCATCCCAAGGCCCGTTCCCTGTATTCCGCTGATAGTCGTATTCTTCTCCCTTTCAAACGACTCAAAAATATGAGAAACAAATTCGTCACTCATGCCAATTCCGGTATCTTTGATGTAAAACTCATAATTTGCAAACCCCAACGGCGCCCCCGTTTTCTCAGTAATCCTCATACTAATGATACCTCCGGCGCCAGTATATTTAATTGAATTGGACAGCAAATTTAAGAGGACCTGGTTCAAACGCAGCTTATCACAGTAAATCTCTTCATCAAACACATCTACTGTATCAATATACAATTCCAGCTGCTTGGCCCTTACATCTGCCTGTACAATATTGCGCAATCCGTGCAGTACATCCGACAAGCGGCACGCCTTCTCCTCCAAATGCATCTTGCCGCTCTCAATCCGGCTCATATCCAAAACATCATTGATCAGGCTTAATAAATGGTTTCCTGATGTCATAATTTTTTTAAGGTACTCTTCCACCTGTTCTTTCCGTTCAATATGGGTCATTGCCAGGGCAGTAAATCCAACAATCGCATTCATTGGCGTCCTTATGTCATGTGACATATTGGAAAGAAAAACACTCTTGGCCTTGTTGGCCCTGTTAGCCTGCATCAATGCATCCTCTAACAGGTTTTTTTGCTCCATTTCGCTGCGTATTTCCCCATCCACACTACGGAAGCCAAGAACAATTCCATTGTTTTCCAACCAGTCCCCGGCGCGTACCGCCTTTAGCTGATAATACTCCATTTCACCATTTTTTATAATACGGTAATTAATATAATAAATATTCTTTTCTGCCAGCTCTTTTTTTAACTTATCCTGCGAAAATGCTTCCTTAAGCATTTCCTGGTCTTCGATGTAGACGTATTCCTGTATGTAGCCGCCTATGCTGTCGTCTAAGGATATTTCGCCACAAAAAATTTTTTTAAGCGTATGATCTATCCCATCGTCCAAACGCAGCCGCATTCCCTTGCCTGTACCCAGATCAAAATAACAGACAATACTGTAATCTATACTAAGCGCCTGGATCAACTCCATATGGTGCCTTTCGTTCTTTTTCTCCTGCAGTTTTTGGGCAGTACAATCCAACAGGAAACGCTGGTATAGCAGTTCCCCATTCTCCCTAATCAATTTGACATTACCCATTATATGCAGCACACTGCCGTCTTTGTGGCATACACTGTATTCCACACTGACACTGTCCCCTTCTTTTTCCAAACTCCGTATAGATGCCCTCAGCTTCTCTTTATCGTCCTTAGCAACCGAATCCGCCACCATATCAAAGCCCTGTTCTATCATCTCTTCCAAAGATTCATATCCCAGTATTTTAAGTGCAGCCCGGTTAATGCTTAAAATCCGCGTTCCATCCAGGGAATGGCACATCACGCCGCAGTCCATCGTAGTAAAAATCGTCTCAAGCGTCTGATTCTTCTTTATAATTTCCTGCTTATAATTACGCTCCTGCGTCACATCAATTGCAACGCCCACAGTCCCCATTACACTCCCGTCCAAATCATATAAAGGGGACTTATAGGTTTCTAACAGGCGATCCCCTTCTCCCGTCTTTATCATTTCATCTGACACATAAGTCCTTTTATTTTCCATAACCTTACGTTCAGACTCAATACAAACCGGATCATCCTCTTCCACGTCCCAGATATAAGCATGCCCGCGCCCCTGTACCTGTTCCCTTGTCTTATTTACTGTTTTGCAAAAACTGATATTAACTTTTTCATGTATACCGTTTTTGTCTTTATACCAAATAAGGTTGGGGGTATTATCAATGGCTGCCGTCAGAAAGTGGTCAGCCTGCCAAAAATCTTTACTCAGCTTATACGCCTGCTGCCACCGCAGTATACGAAAACGTATTTCCGCATCCTCCATTGGCATAACCCAAACATCCTTTATCCCATCAAGGCTTTCCCCTAATTCCACAAGCTGCCCTTTTTCTGCAAGGAGAATGAGTTCGGTTCCGTCATGCTTGCTGGAATACAACGCCCGCAATGCCTTTTTTAGATCCATATCCTGCAAATTAGCAAAAATCACATTTGCGTTAGCTATAAATTCCCCTTCCAGATTTTCATTCTGGGAAAACTCATATGTAAAATTTTCCATTGGGGAAATTTCTTTTATCAGTTCAAACACCCTGCACGGATGGCCTGTCAAATAAAAATGAATATGGCAATGATACATCCCGTCTCCTCCTCATTCTTCGCAAGTTTACATATAGTTCCATTTTAACAAGCAAGAAGTGGGATGTCAATAATAGATCTCTATCCTGTCCGTCTATAATCAGCACTTCGTTTAATGTGCTTCCATCAAGGCCCATGGAAGCTTTTCCTCTTCTGCGCGCTGGTTTAATTCTTTCGCTTTACTCAAATATCCAAAATATTTCTCGTTCTTTCCCTACGCCGTGCAATTTCAAATGCAGTTATTTTATAGCCTTCTACGGTTGCTTTTTTTATTATATATTCTCTTTTTACATGCATTTCGTAGTGCTTCACCATATCCTTATATGCCAAATCAAGCAAATCTAATTCCTCTTCTTTGGTCAAAATACGATCCCCCTCTGGACAACTCTCATCCTCTTCATAAGTTATCCTTGTTTCATTTTCGTATCCTTGGACAATTTCATCATAACATGCCGCATAAGCCTCCAACATACTTTCCGCTACATCCAATACAGACTGTTTTTCTTCTTTCCTTTTCTGCTCTAACGTAATGCTATTATGATATTTCTCCCATCCTTCTTTAGAAATAGAAACATTAACAGGGGATTTAACCAGATCTTTTAGAGAAGTATCCGCTTTTTATTTATCTTTATTCTGCATTTGTAAAACAGTAAATATTCTATTTTCTCTATTGCTTTTTCAAACATGCTCTATCATTCACCTCTTCTTTACTCTATAAAAGCCCTAAGAAACACTCAGACTTTGTTTGTAATTTTTTAACTTTAATTCAATTCAATCTGAAAATAGCTAATAGGTATGTCATAATCTGCTATTACAATTAAATTTACAGAGGAGACATTTCATAACCCCCACGATAAAATATTTGAGCCTGTTGACAGTAATCAGCCGCGGTAAACAGACCCCGTTCCTTTTTTCTGCCTTTTTATTGTAAAAAAGAACTCCGTTTGCCTTAACAGAGTAAATATAAATTTAAGTGTCAGTGCAGGATTTTGTTTGTAATAGCTGGAAATTCATAGAGAAATATGGTAAAATTATTTTACTGTATTCATTTTTGTTACTACAAAAGGAGGAAATGTATGAACAAATGGTTGAAACGAACAATTGCCGCAATGCTGACAATTTTCATGGCAGCCGGGTGTCTCTGGCCGGCAAACAAAACGGAGCAGGTATGGGCCGCAGAATCCGATCCGGCGGACGGACTGGTCGGATACTGGACATTTGAAGGAAGCTCGGAAGCCGAACGGCTTGCCAACAAGGCGTCCGAACAGGCGGTTACGGCCGTTAAGACAGGAAACGGCGTTACATTCGACAACGCCGGGGGGATCGGCGGAACCTCAGCGGCTTCTTTCAACGGAGACCGGTCTTCTTACCTTACGCTAAACCTGGCGGAAGCCAATTTGGGAGTAACCGACTCCGGCGCATTTACGCTCGGGCTGTGGATTAAAATAAACTCCCTGCCCGCCGCCAACGAAAACACCAGTATTTTTCATCAGGAAGGCGACCAAAACGGCAACGGAAGAGCCATTCTGACCATTGGCGGAACCGGAAAACTGGGCACATATTTAGACGCCACAAACCGCTACTGTACCGACACAATCCAGGCGGAAGAATGGCATCATGTTATGATTGCCGTTGAAGCTGCCGGAGGAAACACAAGAAACGTGCATTTTTATCTGGACGGGACAAAGACAAACCAGGAAGCTTTTACCGGAAACTTGGTAAACGGCAGCGGAAATATCCGCGTCGGAGCGCACCGGGTAAATACGGATAATTCTGCCGTCAACGGAATCATGGATGAAATACGTTATTATAACAAAGCCCTCAGCGCGGATACGGTAAAAGCGATTTATGAATTGCACGGAGAAGATACGGAATTAAAAGCGTTAAAAGAAGAACTTAAAACCTTAATTCGAAGGGCGGAAAGCCTTGGGGCGGATGAACTGACACAGGTAATCGCCAGGGCAAACGGCATTCTTTCCAATGCATCTGCGGATAAAACAGCTCTTGGGAATATGATTACAGAACTCTCGGATGCGATTACCGCTTATGAGAACCGGAAACCGATTGGCATTGAAGTAAACGAAAACAATATAATCAGGGAGATTCCTTCCGCCATGTTTGGTATTAACCACCGTTATCACAAGTACGGATACGGAACATGGGATAAGGAAAACCAAATGATAAAGGAAGAGTTTAACGCGCTTTCAAAAGACGCCGCATTTGGTTCCGTGCGCTATCCCGGCGGCACAGTTTCCAATCTCTTTACCTGGAAAGATACGATAGGAGACGACAGGACAACGACGATCGCTGGAAATAATTTTTATTCCGATGCCGGAGAACTCCCCGTAGATCCGGCATTTGGCGTAGACGAGGCAATGACCTGGATTTACGACGATCTGAATGCGGACGCCATTTTCGTTTACGGCTTAGGACGCGGCAACCCGCAGGATGCGGCGGATCTGGTAGAATACCTAAACGCCCCGAACGACGGCAGCAACCCAAACGGCGGCATCGACTGGGCGGCGGTACGCGCGGCGAACGGCCATGAAGAGCCCTACGGCGTGACCCGTTTTGAGCTGGGGAACGAATTTAGCGATACGGGACAAAACTACTGGATGTCCGGCCAGAGCGAGAATAACAAAGGCGTCGTAGACCTTTACATTGAAGGCGACGTTATGACCATTTCCGGACAGAGAAGTTATTATCAGACCAATAACCGGGTTGCGAAAAAAGGCGACTGGCGTCCTTCCGCTTCCAAAAGCAGCGGAAGCCCAAATGAAGAGCGGTATGTCTACTACGTTCCGGTTGAACCTGACACCGCAGAAGTATTTGTGGCAGGAAAAAAATGGCAGATTACAGATTCACTCGACGGCGCAGGCGCGTCTGACGTATGTACGTTTGATTATGAAACGGGCAAAATTACTTTTGGCGACGGCACAAACGGCAACATTCCTGCGGCAAACGCAGAAATCACCTGTAATTATAAAACCAGGCAGGCCGGATTTGTCGCATATTACGACGCTATGAAAGCAGTGGATCCCAATATTGAACTTTATTCCGGCATTGTTGACCGGCTTCAGAATGAATTTATCGATAAAATGCACCAGAAAGGCTATGATGCAAAATACGACGGCGTAATTATCCATCCGTACAGCAACGGCGTCACGGGTTATGAGGATTCTTTAGTAAAAGCAAAATCCTTTTCCAATAATATCGCGACATACAAAGATAAGATGCATACGGTAACAGGCGACGACAGTAAAAAAGTTGCGGTTTCTGAATTTGGAATCTTAAGCGTCAGCCCGGCCAGCAATTACCAGACATCCCTTGGCCATGCGATTTATATTGCAAACCATATGATTGACTGCGTAAACTCCGGAGCTGCATACCAGAATAAGCATTGCCTGGTGGATACGGCTTCGGGAAGCGATAACTTAGGCGCATGGCAGCAGTGCGTGATCCAGTGCCACGAAGGAACAAACGGCAACCAGTTTGTATCTACGCCGTCGGCGCGGCTCTTCTCTATTTTTAACCGGATGACCGGAAACTGGCAGGTGAGCCAGACCGTTACAGGCAATCAGGTATTTACTGGAAGCGGTGCAAACGCGGTAAACCAGATTAACGTCTATTCTACCAAAGATGATTTTGGAAATACCTATGTCCTGGTTGTAAACAATAAAAAAGAAAGCTCTTCGTCCGTGGAGATTTCCCTGGCAGACCGGGATTTGACCGGCAAGGAAATTACCGTATGGTCTATGAGCTCTCCTGACGTTACAGACGCAAATACACTGGCCGAACCGGACAAAGTAACGGTGGAAAAAACACAGGAAACAGCCACAGGCGCGAGTCTCCCCTATACACTGGAGCCACATTCCGTTTACAGCTTCAAAATTCCGGCCGAACCGGTCCTGTCCGAAAAAATCGCAAAAAGTGAAGACAGTGCAAAAGGAACCGTAACAGGCGTCCCGGAAGAAGCGGCTCCCGGGGATGAAGTAACCGTTACAGCCGTTCCCAATGAAGGGTATCAATTTACAGGCTGGTTTCAAGAAACGGACGGCGCTTTGGTTTCCGCCAAACGGACCTATACTTTTACCGTTACCGCAGAACGGACGCTTATAGCACGGTTTGCAAAAAAGAAATTTACCGTAAGCGTAACGGCCCAGACCGGAGGAACCGTATCCTGCAGCGCGGCAGAAGCGTATTATCAGGACTCGGTTACCGTTACGGCAGCGCCGCAGGCAGATTACACATTTGACGGCTGGTATGACGGAACCGTTCTGCTATCACAGTCAGCTTCTTATACGTTTTCGGTTCAAAAAAATATGAACCTAACCGCAAAGTTTACAAAAATAGAACAGACCGTTAATCCTCCGGCTCCGATCCAAAAGCCAAAGACGCCGACCGGCATCAAGGCAAAGAAAACGAAACAGGGTATTCAAATCAGCTGGAAAAAAGTAAGCGGGGCAGACGGCTATCTGATTTACCGCTCGTATAAGAAAAACAAAGGTTATAAAAAAATTGCGGACATTAAAAAAGCCGGCACAAAGAAATATTTGGATAAGAAGGCAAAAAAAGGAAAGAAGGTTTATTACAAAATTAAATCTTACAAACTTGTAGAAGGCAAAAAAATATTAAGTACAAAATATTCCAAGATTGTCTGGAAAAAAAGATAATATAACATAACATGCAGGGGCTGTTGCAACCTGGATGGATACAAACTCCGCAAACCCCTGGCATTATAACCTGATTGCCCGTGAGGAAGAACGGGAAATGGCGCCTTTCTGTTATTCGGAAAATATTGCCATGACACCATACAGTGCGCTGGCAAGCGGAAGGTTATCCCGCCACCCCGGAGAAACTTCAAATCGGCTGGAACAGGATGCTTATGCACGGTTCAAATATGACGATACGGCGGAGGCTGACAGAAAGGTTATACGGCGTGTAGAAGAAATCGCAGAAAAAAAGTGTGTTTCCATGACAGAGGTTTCTCTGGCGTGGCTTCTGACGAAGGTGACAGCGCCTGTAGTTGGAGCGACAAAGATTTCCCATGTGGACGGCGTGGTAAAAGCGGTGGAGTTGGAACTGACAAAAGCCGAGACCCGTTATCTGGAGGAGCTGTATGTTCCCCATGCCCTTGCGGGCGTTATGGCACAGAACGGCAAACAAAAAGCAGGAAATGTGGTATAAATGACAGGAGGATAAGACAATGGAGAAAATCATACAGACAGCAGGAAAGATGCAGTTAGGCGACTTCGCACCGGAATTTGCGCACTATAATGACGATGTACTGTTTGGGGAAAACTGGAACAATCGGGATATTGACCTAAAAACACGCTGCATTGTAACGATGGTGGCGCTGATGTCTTCTGGTGTTACGGATTCTTCGCTGCTTTACCATCTAGAAAATGCAAAGGCGCATGGCGTTACGAAAGCGGAAGCCGCAGCGATCATCACCCATGCTGCTTTTTATGCAGGATGGCCGAAGGGTTGGGCGGTATTTGGTCTGGCGAAGGATGTGTGGAAAGATGAGACTGCGGGTGTAGATGCAAAAGCTGTTCATGCTGCGGAGATGGTGTTTCCTATCGGCAAGCCTAATGATGGCTTTGCGCAGTATTTTATTGGTCAGAGCTATCTTGCTCCACTTTCCACATCACAGGTAGGAATTTTTAATGTGACTTTCGAGCCGGGATGCCGCAACAACTGGCATATCCATCATGCGGATAAAGGCGGCGGGCAGATTCTGGTCTGTGTCGCAGGGCGTGGGTATTACCACGAAGAAGGAAAAGAAGCGCAGGAACTTTGTCCGGGGGATGTTGTCAATATTCCGGTCGGTGTAAAGCACTGGCATGGTGCGGCAAAAGATAGCTGGTTTTCGCATCTGGCAGTTGAAGTTCCTGGTGAGAATGGTTCCAATGAGTGGCTGGAAGCGGTAGACGATGGAACATATAACAGTCTGAAGTAAAGTCCGGATTAGAGAAGATAAAGAAGCAAGGATAAGAAAATCATGTTAGGAAATTTTATATATTCAAACCCGACAAAAATTTATTTTAGGGAGAATTCTCTGCAGTATTTGGGCGAGGAACTTTCTACATCAAGGCGAGAACCGCTTAAGCTGCATGGGGGCATTTTCCAGCAGGATTAAATGCGGCCAATGCAGCCTTTGAGGAAAGGGACGGCTGGAGACAGTCGGTTCCGCCATCACAGAGCGGATGGCAAAGCGGGAAAAGACGGAGCGGTTCCTTGCGGATCTGGAGAAGAGGGACGGCCCGCTGACGGAATTTAACGAGGAGTACTAGTACTCCATCCGAACAGGAATTGAAGTTTGGAGACACCTGCTTTGTGCCAGTGCTAGGCAAAATTTCGACGGCGATGCGGTGGCATCGTCTAGAAATTTTAACGACGCAATGGTGCGAAGCAGATGGTTCCGGACTTCAATTTCTGTCTGGATGGAGTACTAGAAAAGTCTGGAATTGATTGCCCTCCTTGAAGCCTTTGACCAGATCGGCAATGGCCTGCGGCTAGTCGCCTTTGGCCTGCTTTTATGAGTAAGAAGCGAAGCGGATTGCCAACATCCTCTTTGTTCTGGCATATGAAAATCCTTTCTTTTACGATATTGTTATGACCACTATGAGCCACAAAATTCGTGTAATTTCAACAAAAATGTGTGTAACTTTCCATTTTAAGGTTGGTCTATAGACGAACTTTTGTGATTACACGAATGAAAGTCACAAATTTGTAGTCATAACTGTTTACAAAGTAGCCTGTTTCGTATTCTATATCATTTAAATTAAATATCCACTCTTAATATTGCGCTCCAAAACTCTTACAGACAATTTTCTATACTTATAATATCCCATATTATCTGGGGTTGGTTTCAAATCCTCCTGAAAATACACGGGCAGCTGGGACAGTTCCGGCTGATTCTCCTTTTCAAACTCATTGTTCCCTAATTTTTCCATAAAACAATCCATTACAACATCTGCTTTTGTCATATCTATCACCTCTTTGATTACAAGGTAATTTTGTGGCAGTGGACTGATATGATATCATATCCCATATACATTTTCAACAATTTTCCCCTTTTTTTAAAAGCAAATTATACAATATTGCCTTATACATTACAACTATTTTTTTATTTTGCCCAACTTTTAAAAATATTTCTTGCACTAATGGCAATCATAAGCGACGCAATACCCGAAAAGAAAACAACGGCATATTCGCATCCCTTACAAATTTCAAACAAGACACCATATAATGCATTTCCCAATGGCTGTGCACACATCGAAACGGTAAGGATAACAGCAATCACCTTTCCAATCAAATTTTGCGGGGTTTCTGTTTGGACAAAAGACATCATCTGCACCGTAAACATTGTTGAAAACAACATAATCAAAAAACAGCATCCAGTGATAACGAAATAAATAATTCTTGCAGACGAAAACAGCAATAATGCCGCACCGATAGGAAATACACATACCGCACAAGCAACCACAAGGCTGCCCGATTTATAAATTTTTAGCCTGTTTGAGAAAATACCTGCACAAATCCCACCTGCCAATCCGCCTGCCGCCAATGCCCCCTCTGCAAAACCATAAAGTCTGTTTGCCTGCGTAGCCCCTATGTTTAATACCTCCGTTACAAGGTAAGGCAAACCAACAATAATCATTGCCGCCAGAAACAAATTAATTCCGCATACTATCAAAAGGGCTTTTCCAATTACAGGCTTTTCCTTTTGGATAAAACGGATACTCTCTGCAAAATCAGTTCTGGCCGTCTTTAATATGCCCCCATCTGATACCTGCTTCTGGAACGGTATTTTAATAAAAATTTCCATAACCGCCGACATAATAAAACATACTGTACAAATCCACAACACGGGTTCTAACCCATATGCACTATATAAAACACCTCCCAGCACAGGGCCTGCCAGAAAAGCAAATGAGCTGATCGTATTAATAATAGAATTTGCCGCCATAAAATTAGACTGATTGGTAAGAGCAGGGATGCTTGCCTGCACAGACGGCTGATATGCGCCCGCAATACCATATAAAATCATTAATGTAACCGTCAGAAGAAAAATTAAGTTGCCCCCTTTCATGAACACGGAAAAAACTATAATAACTGCCGCTGTAAAAAAATCCAGTATGACCATAATATTTCTTTTATTTACCCTGTCAGCAATAATACCTCCAATGGGCGACAGTAAAATAGCAGGAATAAACGCACATGCCGTAACAGTTCCGTAAAGCGCCGACGAGCCTGTCAGATTTAATAAATATAACGGCAACGCAAACCTTATCGCTGCATTTCCAAACAAGGAAATAATCTGGCCGACAACCACTAACGTAAAATTTTTTGAAAATAATTTCTGATTCATTCTGTATACCTCCATTTTATCTATCCTTTTTACTACAGCAAAACTTTAACAACCATACTACCCTGACCACGCTACTGGATGCAATATCCTCAAAAGACACCTCCTTTTCATATCATACCATACGTCGGTATGCATTATCTTAAAATAAAGCTGCCCCTTTTACAGGGCAGCTTTTATTGTTAACAATAAAAAACCCACAAAATACACCTTCTATTGCTTGTTCTTTTGATAAATAGATGTCAGCTCCTGCAGCCTTTCTAATATTTCACTATCTACAATATCCAGCCCAAAGCTTTGCAGCATCTGTCTAAATATCATAAACTTGCAGTAAGACTCTTCCTCAGAACTATCAAATATCATAGGGTTCATCCAAACATTTGCTGCAAGTAAAATCAGCTCCGCCAATTGTTTTGGGTAATCTGTTTTAATAGAACCGTCTGATATACCTTGCTCAATAATTGGTAAAATATAGTTTGGCGCCACTTCTTCTATCGTATCATGCAATAGGGAAAAAAGTAGCTTGGGGTTATTATGAAAATCTGGGGCTACAGTAAAAATATCGTTCTGTACCGGCCTGCTGATGGATTCCCAAAAAATTGTTTTCAACTTTTCTTTTCCACTCAGATCCGTACGGTCACGGATAGCTGCAAGCATCCGGTTTGATTCAGCCGTCATCCTTTCTGTTACAGCAACTAAAATATCCTCTTTCGACTTAAAGTGATGATAGATAGCGCCTTTGCTAAGGCCTCCTAACTGATTAATAATATCCTGAATAGAAGTATGCTCATACCCCTTTTCCATAAACAAACGAAAAGCAACATCTAATATTAATTGAACCGTTTCTTCTGGATGTTTATTCCTTGCCATTGTTTTCCTCTCCCAAACATACCTTTAGTATGTATATTAACATACCATTGTTATGTTTGTCAATACGTTTCATTATATAGTTACAGAACATTAATTACGCTCAAAGAATCCTACACTTCTTCCATTACATCTTCATTTATAAAATTATAACCGTTATCCATCAGCATTTGCAAATATTCATCAAAACTATCCGCAATAACCGTTATTTTATCAGGATCATGCAAATATCTGACAACCTGCCCCTTGACGCCCTTAGATGATGGTGAAAAATCAATAAATAGTTTTGATGTCCCTCCATTGTTCATACAATCGGAGAAATGGAGCCAGCACATTTTATCCCTTTTTTCATATTTTTAATCCATATTACAACAAAAACTGCCCAAACCTTATTACACCCTTTTGATTGCCCAATCACAATAATACAGCAAAAGATAAAATTAATCATTATTCTGCTGTAATATATTCCAATAATTACAAAACCTAAAACATATTGCACTCTTTTCCGTCAAACAGTATAATATAAAAGTACTTAATAAAAAGAAAGGAACGACAAAATGAACGTAAAAACGATAAGGAAAGTTACATCTTTCCTGCTGGCAGCGGCTATTATTTTCTACAATTTCCATGGATCGTATATTCTGGCCCATGCCAGCCAGACAGGCAGCCAAAGCAATTTTGAATTTACTCAGGCCAAAGCCGCTTTTGCAGCGCTAAAGCAGGAGTATGATCTGTACGGAGTTGTAACAGGCGGTGAGGCAATTCCCGTATATGAACACGCATCCGCAAATACATCCGTCGTAGGCACACTTGCCAGCGGTTCCCAGGTAACATTGGCAGATGCCCTATGGGACGGAAATACCCTTTGGTTTCAGATTGCCTTTGCCGTCCATGATACCAAGTACAATGGCTATCTCCAAAGTGAACATATTGTAACTGCCGATCCTAGGCTTTCAGAATGGCAAACACAATACCTGCCAGACAATATAGTACAGTCATTCCAGCGCGGCGCCGCGAAGGGCAGCAGCCAGACCGCCGCTTTTCCAGCCAGCTACCGTCCGCTAATCCAAAAATTACTCCAATTACATCCAAACTGGAATTTTGTGCCGATGAATACAGGCCTGGAATGGGAGGATGTACTAAAGGCCGAAATGGTAGACAGCAGGAACCTGGTACAAACATACCACCCTGATACCTGGAAATCCACAAAACCCGGCGATTACGATGCAAAAAGCGGGACGTGGGTTATTAAAAGTGGTACCGACTGGGTACAAGCTTCAGAGTCCATTGTCAAATACTATTTAGACCCGCGGAATTTTTTGACAGAGGAATCTGTATTCCAGTTTGAGCAGCTTGTATATGGCAGCCACCATACCAAAGCCGGAGGGGAAAAAATTTTAAAAGGTACTTTTATGGCAAACAAGCCGCTAGAAGATGGATCTGCTGACGGGATTACATATGCCAAAGCATTTGTAAAGATTGGCAAAAGCTTAAAAGTAAGCCCCTATTTCCTGGCAAGCCGCGTCCGCCAGGAGCAGGGGGTAAACGGGGATTCCCCCTTAATCTCAGGCACTTATCCTGGTTATGAAGGCTATTATAATTATTTCAACAGGCGTGCCTCTGGCGTCGGTGAGGAAGTGTTCCGCCGCGGTTTAGAGGAAGCCAAAGCCAATGGCTGGAATACGCGCTATAAGGCATTAAAAGGCGGGGCAAAGTCGACTGCTTCGGATTTTATATATAAAGGCCAGGATACCCTTTACCTTCAAAAATTTGACGTAGACAGCTCTTATGACGGTCTGTACTGGCACCAGTACATGCAAAACCTCTTAGCGGCCGACAACGAGGGAAAAACGGTGCAAAAAAGCTACCAGGAAATGGGGATCTTAAATAATAGCTTTGTATTTAAAATTCCAGTATATAACAACATGCCTGCCACACCGTGCCCCAAACCACAAGAAAGCTTAAGCAAGCCCAGCTTAACTGCAAAGCAAAACGGGTATACTTCCGTAAAATTGTCATGGAATGAAACTGCTGCCGCACAAGGCTACCAGGTTTACCGCGCAGAAGGGGCAAACGGCACATTTAAAAAGATAAAAACTATAAAAGGCGGAGCCTGTTTCTTTGAAGACATATCCGCAGTGCCTGGAAAGCTGTACCGGTATAAGGTACGCGCTTATCTGAAATTAAATGGCAAAAACCAATACTCCGCTTATTCCGATATCAAATCTGCGGACATGACCATCCCTGCCACCGCATGGAAGGATCTTAGCATCAAAAACTACCGCACCATCGAGCTCTCCTGGAAAAAGAAATCCGTAGACGGCTATAAGGTTTACCGGAAAACCAATAATGAGGGATACCGCTGTATCCAGACCTTAAGGGGCAAATCTTCCATCCGCTTCCAGGATACATCCGTAAAGCCGGGACGCACTTACACCTACCGCATCCGGGGATACATTACCGTAAATGGGAAAGACTATTATTCCCCTTACACATCTGTCAAAGCAGCAGAGATTACAATGGCCAGGCCCAAGCTAAAAAAAGCATCCTCTTCCAACAGGAACAAAATAAACCTTACCTGGAAACGCGATGCTATGGCAGACGGGTATCATATTTACCGCTCCCGTACCCAAAAAGGCGGCTACAAAAAGGTAAAGGAAATCACCAAAAATAAAACTGTAAAATGGGCTGATACTGGCGTTAAACCTGGAAAAACATATTACTACAAGATACGGTCCTATGTGAATGTACCCACAGGTACAAAGGCCTCCGGCTATTCGGAAGCGGCCGGCGTAACGGTTCAAAAAAAGTGATCCATATGTTATATTTGAGCCCTCAGGGCTTCAACAAAAGAGGCCTCTTCTGCGTAATATCAGAAGAGGCCTCTGCACTCTAAAAAAGCCTGCTAATTCCTCACTGCAAATAAATTTCATTAAAATAATCATTTAGCTTCGCCAGTGCATAGATCAACACTGTCGTCTCATGCTCACTTATGCCACCCTTAATATGTGCAATCATATTCCGGTGGAATTTCTCATGATGGCGGAATGCCCGGCGCCCTTTTTCCGTCAAGGACACAAATACGACCCTTTTATCTTTTTTTCCACGCTCACGGATCACATATCCTTTTTCCGAAAGCCCATCTATCGATCTGGTTAAAGTTCCAGTAGTAACCGACATTAGCTTTGCCACTGCTGACATACTTTTCGGCTCTTTTACCCCTACTGCTTCCAAAATATGCATATCATTCACACTGATATTCTTATACTCCGGCGTTATTAACCACTTTTCCTCGATCTCCATGATATTTTTAAACAGCTTTACCAAAAGCTCATTTAAAATCTCATCCATCCCTGCTTTCTTTTCCCGTTGCATGCTACCCTCCATATATACAGCAGCTTACCATACCAGGACAGAAGCCCCCCAGGTAAGCCCAGCGCCGAACCCGGCAAGGACAATCTTATCCCCCTTATGCAGCAGGCCGCGCCGGTTCACATCATCAAGCAAAATTGGAACGCTTCCAGCAGAAATATTGCCACAGAAAGCAAGGTTTGTTGGAAATTTTTCCATTGGGGCTTTTAAGCGCTTGGAAACAGACTCAATAATGCGGATATTTGCCTGGTGGATTAAAAACAGATCGATATCTGTAATGGCAAGCCCTGCTTTTTCTACCGAATCTGTAATGGCCTTCGGCACGGTACGCACAGCAAATTTATACACTTCCTGCCCATCCATAGAAACATAAGGCAGCTTTATACTGTTTTTCACATACGGATTATTGTTTTTCCGGCCACCGCAGGAAAGCACACCGCCCTTTGCACCGTCGGATCCCTGAACACTGCTTAAGATACCACAGTTTTCATCCGGGCAGACAACCGCCGCCCCGGCGCCATCGCCAAATAAAACACAGGTAGAGCGGTCGTTCCAGTCCATAAGCTTTGACAGAATTTCCCCGCCGACGACCAGGATATTCCTGTACTGCCCGCTTCTGATATAAGCGTCGGCCGTCTGCAGTGCAAACAAAAACCCGGCGCATGCCGCGTTAATGTCAAATGCAACGGCATGTACTGCGCCAAGCTCCCGCTGCAGCTCGCACGCTAAAGACGGCAGGATGTTATCTGCCGAGATCGTACCCGCCAGAATCATATCCAGATCTTTCGCGCAAATTCCCGCTTCCTCTAACGCCTGCAATGCCGCTGCTGCTGAAAGCCCGGCCAGCGTTTCATCCGTTGCCAAATGCCTTACGGCGATTCCCGTGCGGCTTTTGATCCACTCGTCCGAGGTATCCATTATCTTGCTTAAATCCTCATTGCTAACTACCCGTTTGGGAAGTGCACTCCCCGTACCACATATTCTGGTTTTCATCTATATTTACTCCTATATTTGCAATCAAAATGCCTTATAGCGCACTACCACAGAAATGCAAAGCGTACCCTGGCATGGTTAAAAGCTGCGGAACCGCTTGTAACGCGCCTCTGCAAGCCCCTCCCCGTCCATGCTGCTGTATTTCTCTAAAAACTTTCTCATATGATGCTTCATAAACATGGAAATATCATGCAGGGCATCCTTATCTGCGCCGCCGAATTCCGGAATAATTTTTTCCACAACCTGTAAACGGTACAAATCCTGCGCTGTAATCTTCATAACATCCGCAGCTTCTTTTGCACGCTTTCCGTCTTTCCAAAGAATAGAGGCAAACCCTTCCGGGGAAAGAATCGAATAAGTCGCATTTTCCATCATCCAGACCTCATTGCCTACCGCAAGCGCAAGCGCGCCGCCGCTCCCCCCTTCTCCAATCATCAAACACAGGACTGGCACGGTAAGGCCGGACATTTCATACAGGTTCCTTGCGATTGCTTCGCCCTGTCCGCCTTCTTCAGCCTCCATACCGCAAAATGCACCGGACGTATTGACAAAACAAATCACGGGGCGGTTAAATTTTTCCGCCTGCTTCATCAGCCTAAGCGCCTTACGGTACCCTTCCGGAGACGGCATTCCATAATTGTGCTTCATACAATCCTTCAAATCGCGCCCTTTATGCACGCCAACCACCGTAACCGGCTGCCCGTCTAACGCCGCAATCCCCCCGACTACCGCCGGATCGTCCCTAAAGAGGCGGTCGCCGTGCAGCTCTAAAAATCCATCAAAAATTTCATCTATATAATCAACTGACGCCAATCTCCTGACATCCCGGACCGCTTTCACCTTATCCCAGGCATTCATCATCTTGCTCTTTGCACTTCGTTCCTTCATTAGCTCACTCGGCGAAAAACTTTTTGCCGCTTCCGTATCAAAATTAGCATACCCCTCTTTCTGCCTGTGCAGCTTTAAAATGCGGTACAGCGTCTTTTTTAAGTCCTTCCGTTCCACAATTGCATCCACAAACCCATGCTCCAGCTGAAACTCTGCACGCTGGAAGCCTTCCGGCAGCTTCTGCCCGATGGTCTGTTCTATTACGCGCGGCCCGGCAAAACCGATTAATGCCCCTGGCTCCGCCAGAATAATATCCCCCAGCATTGCAAAGCTCGCCGTCACGCCCCCAGTAGTAGGATCGGTCAAAACCGGAATATACAAAAGCCCCGCATCGGAATGTTTTTTCAACGCGGCAGAAGTTTTTGCCATCTGCATAAGAGAAATAATGCCCTCCTGCATCCTGGCGCCCCCGGAACAGCAAAACAAAATTACCGGAAGACGTTTTTTTGTCGCAAGCTCTACGGCCGAAGCAATCTTTTCCCCAACCACATGCCCCATGCTGCTCATCAAAAACCTAGCGTCACAGATGCCAAGCACAACTGGTTCCCCATAAATCTTTGCTTCTCCGACCGTCACAGCTTCATGAAGCCCTGTCTTTTCTTGTGCCGCGGTAATTTTTTCCTGATAGCCCGAAAAATCCAGCGGATTAAACGATTCCATCTCATCAAACCAGGCTTCAAAGCTCTTCTGATCCGCAACCATCCTGATACGGTTGGAGGTCCGCACGCGAAAATAGCTTCCGCACTCATAGCAGACATATTTATTCGCTACAACCTCTGATTTGACCAGCTCCTTTTTACAAGCAGGGCACACAATTACATCTGCCGGATCCTTTTCTCTTTCTTTCTCTTTTTCCTTAATTGTGATGAATTTTTTTCTCTTTAACAATGATGCCATAATTTATTCTCCACTTCCAATCGCAAATGTCAATTCCGCAGACGCAGCAAGCTTGCCGCCTACCTTCGCGGTTCCTCTTCCGATGCCAATTGGCCCTTTTTCTTTTATAATCTCAAGCTCCAACGTCAGCACATCGCCCGGGACAACTTTCTGTTTAAACTTCGCCTGGCTAATTCCCGCAAAATATGCCGTTTTCCCCTTATTCTCCGGCTTGCTTAAAATTGCAACCGCACCTGCCTGCGCCATTGCTTCAATAATCAGCACGCCCGGCATAACAGGCTCCTTCGGGAAATGCCCGGCAAAAAAAGGTTCATTATAAGAAACGCATTTTTTGCCGACGGCCCTTAATCCAGGGGTTAATTCCTCAATCGTATCCACCAAAAGAAACGGCTGACGATGTGGGATGATTTCCATAATTTGTTTGGTTGTTAGTAAAGACATGTTGATTCCTCGCTTTTTTAGGTTGATTTGGGTGGTGGCGCATACGCCGGCAAAGGGTAACGTGGGCAAACGGGGCGCCTACCCCTGGTACCTCGCTACCAAAAGGCTCGCATTATGCCCCCCAAAACCTAAGGAATTGCTGAGTGCATAAGGAAAATCCCCTGTTACGGCTTCTTTACAGTAATCTAAATCCAATTCCTCATCCGGCGTGGTATAGCCCACCGTCTGATGCAAATACCCCTCCTGCAGCTCTTTTACACAGGTGACAAACTCAATTGCCCCTGCTGCCCCAAGCAGGTGCCCGACCATGGATTTTGTGGAGTTGATTTTGAGGTTTTTCGCATGATCCTGGAATGCCAGCTTGATTGCCCTGGTTTCAAACAGATCGTTGTGGTGCGTTGCCGTTCCATGTGCGTTGATATACGTTACTTCCTCCGGTTTTACGCCCGCATCTTCCATTGCGTTTGTCATAGCGCGCGCCGCGCCTGCCCCAGTTTCTTCTGGTGAAGTGATATGGTACGCATCCGATGAACAGCCATACCCGACAACCTCTGCATAAATATTTGCCCCCCTGGCTTTTGCATGTTCCAATTCTTCTAAGATGACGACTGCAGCGCCTTCCCCCATAACAAAACCGCTTCTATTTTTATCAAACGGAAGAGAACATTTTGCCGGATCGTCAACAGAAGACAATGCCGTTAACGCGGTAAAGCCTCCGATTCCTATGGGGGTAACAGATGCTTCGCAGCCTCCTGCCGCCATGACGTCTGCTTCGCCGTACTGCACGGCGCGAAATGCCTCGCCGATGGTATTTGTCCCAGTTGCACAGGCGGTAACGCAGTTGATGCTTTTTCCTTTTAAGCCAAACTGTATGGATACGTTTCCTGCCGCCATATTGCAGATCATAAGCGGCACCAATAGCGGATTGATGCGGTTCGGCCCTTTTTCTAACAGTTTTTTGTGTTCACGCTCCATTGCCTGCAGGCTTCCGATACCAGAGCCAATGGCTGTGCCGACACGGTATGGATCTTCTTTTTCCATATCAATGCCGGAATCTAAAAGGGCTTCTTTCGTTGCCGCAACTGCGTACTGGGAAAACAATTCCATCCGCTTTGCCGCTTTAAAATCCATAAAGTTTTTACCCTCAAACCCTTTTACTTCCGCTGCAATGTGGCACTTATACCCTTCTGTATCAAATCTGGTGATCGGCGCAAACCCAGTTTTTCCTTCTTTTACAGAATTCCAGAATTCTGCAATGCTAAGGCCAATTGGCGTGATTGCGCCCATACCTGTTACTACCACTCTTCTGCCCATAATTCCCTCACTTTCTGGTACGGCTGCACCCGGATATATCCCGCTGCGCGCCGTCTCTTAGATAGACATGCCGCCGTCTACGGCAAATACCTGCCCTGTAATATAATCCGCCTGCCCGGATGCAAGGAATACTGCCATATCCGCAATGTCTTTTGGCGTTCCGATCCTCTTAAGCGGGATGTTTTCTGTCATGGTGTCTTTTGCCGCCTGCGGCATAGTCTCTGTCATATCCGTCGCAATGAATCCGGGTGCAATGGCGTTTACGCATATGCCGCGGGAAGCCAATTCCCTTGCCACGCTTTTGGTCAGGCCAATCACGCCTGCTTTACTGGCGGAATAATTTGCCTGCCCGGCATTGCCTAAAATACCGGAAACGGAGGATATGTTGATAATTTTTCCGCTTTTTTGCTTTAAGAACCAGCGGGACATATGGCGGATGGTGTTGAATGCACCTTTTAGGTTGGTCGCGATGACATCGTCAAAATCTGCTTCAGACATTTTCATCAGAAGGCCGTCGCGGGTAATACCTGCATTGTTGACCAATATATCGATCCTGCCGTATGTCTGGATTAATTCTGTTATCATATCGCCGCAGGCATTATAATCAGAGATACAGCACTGGTAAATAGCTGCAGACCCACCGGCAGCCTTGATTTCATCCGCCACGGCCCTGGCGCTGTCTTTAGAACCGTTGTAATTAATAATGACATGGGCGCCCTGTGCCGCTAAGGCTTTGGCAATCGCCGCGCCTATCCCCCGGCTTGCGCCTGTTACAAGCGCTGTTTTATTTTTCAACATACCGCAAAAAATCCTCCATTTTATCAATATTGCAAACCGTTACGTCCCGGCTGATCTTGCGCATAAAACCAGAAAGGGTTTTACCTGGCCCGATTTCTACAAATGTATCTGCCCCGTCTGCAATCAGGCGCCGGATGGTCTGTTCCCAGCGGACACTTGAAGCGACCTGTCTGGCCAGAAGCGGTTTAACATCAGAAGCATCTGTGACATAATCTGCCGTTACGTTTGCTACATATGGAAGAAAAGTCTCAGAAACCGTTATATCGTTTAATGCTTTGGAAAGCTGCTCTCCGGCATGGGAGAGCATGGGAGAGTGGAACGGGCCGCTTACATTCAGCGGTACAATGCGTTTTGCGCCTGCTTCCTTTAACGCTGCCCCCGCCTCATCAACAGCTGTCTGCTCCCCGGTTATAACGATCTGGCCCGGGCAGTTATAGTTTGCAATAGATACCATACCCTCGGTTTCGCCGCAGACTTTTTCAATAATGCCTGCGTCAAGCCCAAGCACTGCACTCATGGCGCCCCCTGTGGGCACGGCGTTCTGCATATAAATCCCCCGCTTGCGGATAACGGAAAACGCGTCTTCCATGCTCATAACGCCCGAAGCGATCAGCGCGCCATATTCGCCTAAGCTTAAGCCTGCTGTGATATCCGGCGTATGGCCCCTTTCTTTTAATGCGGCATAAATTGCCGCTTCGGTTGCAAGCATTGCAATCTGTGTGTATTCCGTAATGTTTAACTGTTCGTTTTCCTCAAAGCAGAGCTTTGCAACGTCAAGGCCAGAAGCCTTTTGTGCCAATTCGTATACTTCTTTGCAGACCGGGATGGCGTCGTAAAATTCTTTGCCCATCCCAATGTACTGCGAACCCTGCCCAGGGAACATAAATACCAGCTTACCCATGTATTCCTGCCTTTCTGCTGCCAGAACCGTTGTCCGGCGGCTTTTCACTTTTACTGCCTGGCCTGCTTTCCAGGCAGCTTTTTGACATTTACTGCCGAACTATTATCAAGCAGTCATGATTGAACATGCAGCAGCGTGCCTGCTTTTTGCATAATTTCTTCTATTATCTCTTTACAGGACTGCTCTTTTTTTACAAGCCCTGCAATCTGGCCTGCCATCAGGCTGCCGTTGACTACATCGCCGTCCATAACGGCTTTGCGCAGTGAGCCTAACGTCAATACCTCAAGCTCTTCCAATGAGACGCCTTCGGCTTCCATTTTGAGGTATTCGCGCGTCATTTTGTTGCGCAAAACGCGGATGGGATGCCCGGTGCTCCTGCCGGTTACTTCAGAATCAATATCCTTCGCTTTAATCACGCGCTCTTTATAATTTGCATGTACGATAGATTCGTTTGCCACAATAAACCGCGTACCCATCTGCACTCCTGATGCGCCAAGCATCATAGCCGCCGCAAAGCCCCTGCCGTCCCCAATGCCCCCGGCTGCAATGACCGGGATATTTACTGCGTCTGCAACCTGCGGGACTAAGGTCATAGTGGTTGCGGCGCCGATATGCCCGCCGGACTCTGCACCTTCCGCCACGACGGCGTCTGCGCCTGCTTTTTCCATCATCCGCGCCATAGCCACGCTTGCCACAACGGGGATAACCTTAATCCCGGCTTCTTTCCACATCCCAATATAGGCCGCAGGGTTGCCTGCCCCTGTGGTGACTGCCGTTACGCCTTCTTCCACTACGACCCTGGCCACTTCGGGGGCGTTGGGGTTCATTAACATGACATTGACGCCAAACGGGCGGTCTGTCCGTTCTTTTACTTTACGGATCTGCTCCCGTACGGCCTCCGGCGG
>OFGF01000719.1_pt1 | contig 25690 bp, 17 predicted proteins | sample 1521711 | NCBI WGS metagenome assembly OFGF01 (sample SAMEA3504092, study PRJEB24116) | mouse gut metagenome | biome: mouse gut; feature: mouse-associated habitat; material: faeces | place: Denmark | collected 2011 | reverse complement strand
AATTCCAGACTTTACTGGGTGTTACGGGCTCCGGCAAGACCTTTACCATGGCCAACGTGATCGCACAGCTTAACAAGCCGACTTTGGTAATAGCGCACAATAAGACATTAGCGGCACAGCTCTATGGTGAGTTCAAAGAGTATTTTCCGAGTAACGCAGTGGAATATTTTGTGTCCTACTACGACTACTACCAACCCGAAGCCTACATCCCGTCCTCAGATACCTACATCGCCAAGGATTCCGCCATCAACGAGGAAATCGACAAGCTGCGCCTTTCCGCTACGGCGGCATTAGTAGAGCGCCGGGATGTCGTCATCATCGCCAGCGTATCCTGTATCTACGGCTTGGGCAGCCCGGTGGATTACCAGAACATGATGGTATCCTTACGTCCCGGCCAGGAAAAAGATCGTGATGAAGTCATCAAAAAATTAATCAGCATCCAATACACCCGCAACGATATGGACTTTCACCGCGGCACCTTCCGCGTGCGCGGGGACGTGCTCGAGATCTTTCCGGCAAACTTCAGCGAAACGGCATATCGGGTAGAATTTTTCGGGGACGAGGTAGAACGGATTACCGAAATCGACATCCTGACCGGGGAGATCAAAAACCAGCTGCAGCATATAGCAGTATTTCCCGCATCTCACTACGTCGTTCCGCAGGAGAAAATCAACGAAGCCTGTGTCGCCATCGAACAGGAAATGGAAGAGCGCGTGCGTTTTTTCAAAAGCCATGACAAGCTATTGGAAGCGCAGAGGATTTCTGAGCGCACGAATTTCGACATTGAAATGATGCGAGAAACAGGATTTTGCAGCGGCATTGAGAATTATTCCAGGCACTTGGCGGGGATGCCTGCAGGCGCGACGCCGCATACCCTGATGGACTATTTTCCGGATGATTTTTTAATCATCGTGGACGAGTCCCATATCACAATCCCGCAGGTGCGCGGCATGTACGCCGGGGATCAGTCCCGCAAATCCACACTTGTGGATTACGGATTCCGCCTGCCAAGCGCCAAGGACAACCGTCCGTTGAATTTTGATGAATTTGAAAGCAAGATCGATCAAATGATGTTTGTTTCCGCGACGCCGAACGTCTATGAGAAGGAGCACGAGCTAAAGCGCGTCGAGCAGATTATCCGCCCGACGGGGCTTTTGGATCCGAAGGTAGAGGTGCGCCCGGTGGAAGGGCAGATCGACGACCTGATAGCCGAAGTCAAAAAAGAGACGGCAAACCACAATAAGATCCTGATCACCACGCTGACCAAGCGCATGGCGGAAGATCTGACCGATTATATGAACGAAGTGGGCATCCGCGTAAAATACCTGCATTCCGACATTGATACGTTAGAGCGTTCCGAAATTATCCGCGACATGCGTCTGGATGTATTCGACGTTTTAGTCGGCATCAACCTGCTGCGCGAAGGGCTCGATATTCCGGAAATCACACTGGTGGCGATTTTAGACGCAGACAAGGAAGGCTTCCTCCGTTCGGAAACCTCCCTGATCCAGACCATCGGGCGCGCGGCGCGTAACTCCGAGGGGCATGTTATTATGTACGCGGATTCGATTACCGATTCCATGCGTGTCGCTATGGACGAAACGGAGCGCAGGCGTACCATCCAGCAGCAGTACAACGAGGCGCACGGGATTACGCCGCAGACCATCCGCAAATCAGTTCGGGAACTGATCAGCATTTCCAAGAAAGTTGCAAAGGAAGAACAGCAGTTTGCAAAAGATCCGGAATCCATGAGCAACAAAGAACTCGATAAGCTGATCGCCGAAGTCAAAAAGAAAATGGAACGCGCCGCTGCGGATTTGAATTTTGAAGCGGCGGCAGAACTGCGTGACAAAATGATAGAACTGAAAAAATACCGCACAGAAAAAGACGGGAAATAAAACGGCAGTATTGCGCAAAGCCGCAATCCAGAGCAAAAAGACGGTAAACAGAACAGGAGCGAAATCATGAAGGAAAGAAAATACATTAAAATCAGGGGCGCAAGGGAGCACAATTTAAAAGGGATTGATGTAGATATCCCGCGCAACGAACTGGTTGTTCTCACCGGGCTGAGCGGTTCGGGCAAATCCTCCTTGGCGTTTGACACCATTTACGCCGAAGGGCAGCGGCGTTATATGGAGTCGTTGTCCTCCTATGCCAGGCAGTTTTTGGGACAGATGGAAAAACCGGACGTGGAAAAAATCGAAGGCCTGCCGCCCGCTATTTCCATTGACCAGAAATCCACCAACCGCAATCCCCGTTCCACCGTAGGGACCGTAACGGAAATTTATGATTATTTCCGTCTGCTCTACGCCAGGATCGGGATTCCGCACTGCCCCAAGTGCGGCCGGGAAATCAAAAAGCAGACGGTCGATCAGATGGCGGATCAGATTTTAAGCCTGCCGGAAAAAACAAGGATCCAGCTTTTGGCGCCGGTTGTGCGCGGGCGTAAAGGGGAGCACCAGAAGCTGTTTGAAAAGGCAAAAAAGAGCGGCTATGTCCGTATCCGGGTAGACGGCAGCATTTATGAACTGACCGAAGAAATCAAGCTTGACAAAAATAAAAAGCACAATATCGAAATTGTCGTAGACCGCCTTGCCGTAAAGGAAGGCATAGAAAAACGCCTGACCGATTCCATTGAAAACGTGCTGGCGCTGGCGGAGGGGCTTTTAATGGTAGAAGTCATGCCTTCCGCAGGTTCCCCGGACGACAGCGGGCACATGATGAATTTCTCGGAAAGCTTTGCCTGCCCGGACTGTGAAATCAGTGTGGACGAAATCGAACCTAGGAGTTTTTCCTTCAACAATCCGTTCGGCGCCTGTCCCGTCTGCTTTGGCCTGGGGTACAAAATGGAATTTGATGAAGACCTGATGATACCGGATAAAAGCTTAAGTATCGCCGAAGGCGCAATACAGGTGATGGGCTGGCAGTCCTGCACCGATCCGTCAAGTTATACGTACGCCACATTAAAAGCGCTTTCGGAAGAATACGGGTTTGATTTAAACACACCGTATCAGGAGCTTGGCGAGGAAATACGGCAAATGCTGGTTTACGGGACCAACGGCAGGCAGGTAAAGGTACGTTACAAAGGGCAGCGCGGAGAAGGCGTATACGACGTGACGTTTGAAGGGTTGATCCGAAACGTAGAGAGGCGGTACCGTGAAACGGGTTCCGAGGTAATGAAGCAGGAATACGAGCAGTTTATGCGTATTACCCCCTGCCGGGAATGTAAAGGGCAGCGTCTGAAAAAAACGTCCCTTGCGGTTACGGTTTCGGATCGGAATATTTTTGAAATAACAAACCTTTCGATTTTAAACCTGCAGAAATTTTTGGCGGAAATGGAACTGAGCGAGCAGCAGCTGCTGATCGGCAGGCAGATATTAAAAGAAATTTCTGCGAGGGTCGGTTTTTTAGTAGACGTGGGGCTTGATTACTTAAGCCTTTCCCGGGCGACCGGAACCTTATCCGGCGGAGAAGCGCAGCGTATCCGCCTGGCTACCCAGATTGGCTCCGGGCTTGTGGGAGTGGCGTATATTTTGGACGAGCCGAGTATCGGCCTGCACCAGAGGGACAACGACAAGCTGCTTGCCACGTTGAAAAATCTGCGGGATCTGGGCAATACCCTGGTTGTGGTGGAGCATGACGAGGATACGATAAGGGAAGCCGACTTTATTGTAGACGTAGGCCCTAAGGCAGGCGAACACGGGGGACGGATTGTAGCAGCCGGATCGGCGCAGGATATTATGGATAATCCGGAATCGGTTACCGGCGCGTATTTAAGCGGGCGAATGGCGATTCCCGTGCCGCAGGAGCGCAGGCAGCCCACCGGGTTTTTAAAGGTAATCGGAGCCGCGGAAAATAACCTGAAAAAAGTGAATGTTGATATTCCGCTCGGCATCATGACCTGCGTGACGGGTGTTTCCGGTTCCGGTAAAAGCTCGCTGACCAACGAAGTACTGTATAAGGCGCTGCAGCGGGAATTAAACCACGCCAGGACGATACCGGGCAAATTCAAAGAGATCCGCGGGATGGAGCAGCTTGACAAGGTCATCGATATTGACCAGTCGCCGATCGGCAGGACGCCGCGCTCGAACCCGGCGACGTATACCGGGGTGTTTGACATTATCCGCGACCTGTTTGCGGCGACGCCGGATGCGAAGGCAAAAGGGTATAAAAAAGGGCGTTTTAGCTTTAATGTGAAGGGCGGAAGGTGTGAGGCATGCTCTGGTGACGGGATTTTAAAGATTGAAATGCATTTTTTGCCTGATGTGTACGTGCCCTGCGATGTCTGCCAAGGGAAACGGTACAATAGAGAAACTCTTGAGGTAAAATATAAAGGGAAAAGCATTTATGACGTACTGAATATGACAGTAGAGGAAGCGCTGGAGTTTTTTGAAAATGTGCCGTCTGTTGCGCGTAAGATACAGACGCTCTATGATGTAGGGCTTTCCTATATCCGCCTGGGGCAGCCGTCCACGGAATTGTCTGGCGGGGAAGCACAGAGGATTAAACTGGCGACAGAGCTAAGCCGCAGGAGTACGGGAAAAACGATTTATATTTTGGATGAGCCGACGACAGGGCTTCATTTTGCAGATGTGCATAAGCTGATTGAGATTCTGCATAAGCTGTCCCAAGGGGGTAATACCGTTGTGGTAATTGAGCATAACCTTGACGTAATTAAAACGGCAGATTATATCATTGATATGGGGCCGGAAGGCGGGGATGGCGGCGGTACGGTAGTAGCGTGCGGTACCCCGGAAGAGGTTGCGCAGGTGAAAGCGTCTTATACCGGGAAGTATATTAAGAAATTATTGGGATAAGTAAGGATGGAATACCAAACACGCTGTTTGGTATTCCATCCTTTTTGTGTTTTTATTTTTCCGTTTCTGCTAATTTCATAGCGCGTACTTTTAACGGGAGCCCAAAGAGTGTGATAAATCCTTCCGCATCGTGGTGATCATACAAATCTCCGGTGGTAAAGCTGGCGAGCGATTCGCTGTACAGTGAGTATGGGGAGGTGGTGCCTGCTTTGATAATATTTCCTTTATAAAGCTTGAATTTGACTTCTCCCGTTACATATTCCTGAGTGGAAGCTACGAACGCACAGACTGCTTCACGTAGCGGTGTAAACCATTTTCCTTCATAAACGATCTGTGCCAGCTTATTGCCCATATCCTTTTTGGTATCCATGGTAGCGCGGTCTAATACAAGCTCTTCTAACTGCTGGTGTGCTTCCATTAGGATGGTTCCGCCCGGTGTTTCATAAACGCCGCGGGACTTCATCCCGACTACGCGGTTTTCTACAATATCGACAATCCCTATCCCGTGCTTGCCGCCAAGGCGGTTTAATTCTCGGATGATATCTGAGACTTTCATTTGCTTGCCGTTTACAGAAACAGGAATGCCCTTTTCAAATGCCATGGTTACATATTCGCCTTCTTCCGGAGCTTTTTCCGGTGAAACGCCAAGCACAAGCAGATGGTCATAATTTGGCTCTACGGCAGGGTCTTCCAGCTCCAGTCCTTCGTGGCTGATATGCCACAAATTGCGGTCGCGGCTATAACTGCTGTCTGCAGAAAACGGCAGGTCAATGCCATGCTCTTTGCAGTAAGCAATTTCGGATTCCCTTGAATCCATAGTCCATTTATCGTCACGCCATGCGGCGATAATTTTAAGATCCGGGGCAAGTGCCTTTATTCCAAGTTCAAAACGGATCTGATCGTTTCCTTTGCCAGTTGCGCCGTGGCAGATAGCCGTTGCGCCTTCCTTCCGGGCAATTTCCACCAGACGCTTTGCAATGCCGGGGCGTGCCATTGATGTGCCTAACAGATATTTATTTTCGTAGACAGCGCCCGCCTGCACACAGGGCATGATATAGCTGTCGCAAAATTCATCAATAATATCTTCAATATAAAGCTTACTTGCGCCGGAAAGCTTGGCGCGTTCTTCAAGTCCGTCCAATTCGTCCTCCTGCCCGCAGTCAATGCAGCAGCAGATAACCTCATAGTCATAATTTTCCTTAAGCCAGGGGATAATTGCGGTGGTGTCTAGGCCACCAGAGTACGCTAAAACAACTTTTTCTTTCATGGTAGGTTAACATCCTTTCTTTCATCATCGTTACCAATTAATATACAACAACTCGTATAAAAATACAAGTGAAAAAATATGCAATTTAAGCTGTTCTAAAATACGATGATTAGAAAAATTACTTGCATATTATGCGTTTTATGTGTATAATTATGCAAAAATGGCATGTAAATTCCGCGCGCCCACTCCCAAACCGCAGTTTTCTCTTTACGGATAGGGGTTTTTGTACTAAACTAAAGAAGCGGTTTTACCAAATTATCAAAAGAAAGCAGAGTGATACACATGATCAAAGCAGGAATTATCGGAGCAACCGGATATGCAGGCGGGGAGCTGGTACGCCTTCTCCTCAGCCACAAAAACGCAGAAATCAAATGGTTTGGCTCTAAAAGCTATATAGACAAAAAATACGCCGAGGTTTACCGGAACATGTTTTGCCTGGTGCAAGATAAGTGTTTAGACGATAACCTTATGGAGCTGGCAGGGCAGGTAGATGTGATTTTTACGGCAACGCCGCAGGGATATTTGGCATCTGTTCTGACAGAGGATGTGTTAAGCCGGGTTAAAATTATAGATTTAAGCGCGGACTACCGTATTAAGGACGTGTCGGTTTATGAAAAATGGTACCAGATTGAACATAAATCCCCACAGTTTTTAAAGGAAGCCGTATATGGGCTTTGCGAGGTTAACCGGGAGCAGATTAAGGGGGCAAGGCTGGTGGCAAATCCCGGCTGTTATACGACATGTTCGATCCTGGCTGCTTACCCGCTCGTAAAAGAGGGGCTTATTGATACAGATACACTGGTGATTGACGCGAAATCCGGCACCTCTGGGGCAGGGCGTGGGGCAAAGCTTGCCAACCTGTTTTGTGAAGTAAATGAAAATATAAAGGCTTATGGCGTGGCGGAGCACAGGCACACACCGGAAATTGAGGAGCAGCTTTCTTATGCGGCTCAAAAAGAGGTGCTTGTGAGCTTTACACCGCACCTTGTGCCGATGAACCGTGGTATTCTGGTGACGGAGTATGCTAAATTAAAAGAAGTGGTACGAGAAGACGGGACAAAGGGGGTGCCTTCTTATGAGATGGTACGGAAAGCATATGAGAAGTATTATGCAGACGAAGCGTTTGTGCGTATTCTGGAAAAAGATGCATGCCCGGAAACAAAGTGGGTGGAGGGCAGCAATTTTGTAGATTTAGGCTTTAAGATAGACGATAGGACAGGGCGTGTGATTATGATGGGGGCGCTTGATAATCTTGTGAAAGGCGCGGCCGGACAGGCGGTTCAGAATATGAACCTGTTGTTTGGGGAACAGGAAACGGAAGGCCTTTTCTTTGCTCCGTTGTTTCCGTAAGGGGGAGTTATGGAATATACAGAAAATATAACTATTCGGGAAATGCGCCTGGATGATTACGAGGGCGTCTATGGGCTTTGGCTTGGCATTAAAGGCCTTGGTATCCGGAGTATTGACGACTCAAAAGACGGTGTTGCGCGTTTTATCCGGCGTAATCCGACGACAAGCATAGTAGCGGAGTCAAAAGGAAGGGTTGTCGGCGCGATTTTATGCGGGCATGACGGCAGGCGCGGCTGTTTTTACCATGTTTGTGTGAAAGAGGAATACCGTAAACAAGGCATTGGCAAGGCAATGGCAGTGGCGGCAATGAAAGCGCTGAAAGCAGAGCGTATTAATAAAGTCTGCTTGATAGCGTTTACAGACAACGAGGGCGGCAATGAATTTTGGAAGCGTGTGGGATGGACTGCGCGGTGCGATTTGAATTACTATGATTTTACCTTAAATGAAGAAAATATTACAAACTTTAATCAAAAATAGAGGAGGGCGGCATGAAAAAAGCAGAAGGCGGTATAACCGCAGCAAAAGGTTTTTTGGCGGCTTCGGCTGCAGCCGGGATTAAATATGCGGGCAGGACGGATATGGCAATGGTGTATAGTGGGCTGGGCTGTATAGCAGCAGGGACATTTACTACAAATGTTGTACAGGCAGCCCCGGTAAAGTGGGACAAAAGGATTGTAGAACAAGGCGGGGCAGTTCATGCAGTTGTGGTTAATGCAGGGATTGCGAATGCCTGTACTGGGGAAGAGGGGCTTTCTTACTGCAGGCAGACAGCAGAGGCGGCAGCAGGGCTGTTAGGGATTCCGGCAGAAACAGTCTGCGTGGCGTCTACGGGCGTGATAGGCCAGCAGCTTCCAATGGGGAGGGTTGAGGCCGGGGTTTGTGCAATGGTGCCTAAATTAAATGCCAGTAAGGAGACGGGCAATGAGGCGGCGCGCGCGATTATGACAACAGATACGCATGAAAAAGAAGCGGCGGTTTCCTTTGAAGTGGGGGGCGCCACCGTGACAGTTGGCGGTATGTGCAAAGGTTCTGGAATGATCCATCCGAATATGTGCACGATGTTAAGCTTTATAACAACAGACGTGGCTATTTCAAAGGAGCTTTTGCAAAAAGCGCTGCGGGAGGATATTGAGGATACCTATAATATGGTTTCTGTAGACGGGGATACTTCTACAAATGATACCGTCCTTCTGCTTGCAAACGGCGCAGCGGGGAACCCTGTGATTACTGAAGAAAACGCGGATTACAACACTTTTTGCAGGGCTTTAAATGAGGTCAATACTTCTTTGGCAAAGCAGATAGCGGGGGATGGGGAAGGTGCGACAGCGCTGTTTGAGGTTAAAGTGGTTGGGGCCAAAAGCAAGGAGGACGCGAGGATACTCAGCAAGGCTGTGGTTACGTCCAATCTGACAAAGGCGGCAATTTATGGGCATGATGCGAACTGGGGGCGGATTCTTTGTGCAATGGGGTATTCCGGCGTATTGTTTAATCCGGAGAAAGTAGATTTATATTTTGAAAGTGCAGCAGGAAAAATCCAGATTATTGAAAAGGGCGTAGCGCTTGATTATAGTGAAGAAACGGCGACAAAGATTTTGTCAGAGAAAGAGGTTACGGCAGTTGCAGATGTAAAAATGGGGGATTATTGCGCAACGGCATGGGGCTGTGATTTGACATATGATTATGTGAAGATAAATGCAGACTACCGGTCATAGTAAAGGGATTGGCTTGCTATAGCTTATATAAAACAAACAAAAAGGAGCAAAAAATGGAACAGACTACGATGCAGGAGGTTATGGGGAAAGCGGAGGTTTTGATTGAAGCCCTCCCCTATATCCAGAGGTTTAACCGGAAAATTATTGTCGTAAAATACGGTGGCAGCGCTATGGTGGACGAGGAATTAAAACATCAGGTGATTCAAGACGTAACACTCTTAAAGCTGGTCGGCTTTAAACCGATTATTGTACACGGCGGGGGTAAGGAAATCAGCAAATGGGTAGGCAAAATAGGTATGGAACCGGAGTTTATAAACGGCCTGCGGAAAACAGACGCCGCTACTATGGAAATTGCGGAAATGGTACTGGGGCGCGTTAATAAATCCCTGGTACAGCTGGTGGAGCAGCTTGGCGTACTCTCTGTTGGCATCAGTGGAAAAGACGGGGGCCTGCTTCGGGTAGATAAAAAGTATTCGGATGGAAAAGATATTGGATATGTCGGTGAAATCAAATCCGTTAATCCCAAAATCCTCTATGATCTTCTGGAAAAGGATTTCCTTCCAATTGTCTGCCCGGTGGGGATTGACGACGCGTATGATACTTATAATATTAATGCGGATGATGCCGCCTGTGCCATTGCAAGGGCGGTAAAGGCAGAAAAACTGGCGTTTTTAACTGATATTGAGGGAGTGTATAAGGATCCGTCCGATAAGTCTACGCTGATTTCAGAGTTGCCGGTAGATGAGGCAAGGGAATTGATTGCTGACGGGAATATCGGGGGCGGGATGCTGCCCAAATTGAATAACTGTATTGAAGCGATTGAAAACGGGGTTTCGAGAGTGCATATTTTAGACGGGCGCATTGCACATTGCCTGTTGCTTGAAATTTTTACTAACCGGGGAATTGGGACGGCTATTATTGGGGAAAAGGAGACGAAATATTACCATGGATAGTTTGGGATACATACAAAGTGCTGAAAAAGACCTGCTGCATACATATAACCGCTATGGGGTTGTGCTGGAAAAAGGCAGGGACGTTTATTTATTTGATACAAATGGTAAAAAATACCTGGATTTTGCAGCGGGGATTGCAGTCTGCGCGCTTGGGTACGGAAATGAAGAATATAAAGCGGCCCTTAAGGAGCAGGTGGACAAGCTATTGCATACTTCAAATTTGTACTATAACGCGCCGGTTATAGAAGCTGCCAGGCTTTTAAAGAGAGCCTCTGGTATGGATCGTGTGTTTTTTACAAACAGCGGCGCGGAAGCGGTAGAGGGGGCTATAAAGGCGGCGAAAAAATATGCATATACCAGGGACGGCCATGGGGGGCATGAAATTATTGCCATGCAGGGCTCGTTCCACGGCAGGACGATCGGCGCGCTTTCTGTTACAGGCAACGGGCATTATAGGGAGCCGTTTGAGCCGCTGCTGCCAGGGATCCGTTTTGCCAGGTTTAATGATTTGGACAGCGTAAAGGAGCAGGCCAGTGAAAAAACCTGTGCGGTTATTATGGAAACAGTGCAGGGCGAGGGCGGTATTTATCCGGCCGAAAAAGAATTTATAGAAGGTGTTGCAAAGCTCTGCAGGGAAAGGGATATCCTTTTCATTTTGGATGAAATCCAGTGCGGCATGGGCAGAAGCGGCAAAATGTTTGCGTGGCAGCATTATGATGTAAAGCCAGATATTATGGCTGCTGCCAAAGCGCTTGGGTGCGGTGTTCCGGTGGGGGCGTTTGTTATGACGGAGCGCGTGGCACAAAAATCTTTAGTTCCGGGGGATCACGGTACGACGTATGGCGGCAATCCGTTTGCCGGGGCAGCAGTCCGCACAGTGCTTGAGATTATGGAGCGTGATAAAATTACGGAGCATGTACAAGAAATAGGCGGGTATTTGTGGGAGAGGTTAGAGGGGCTTAGGAGAAAGCATGAGTGTATTGTGGATCATAGGGGGATTGGGCTGATGCAGGGGCTGTCTGTTTCTGTTCCTGTTGGAGAGGTGTCAAGGAAGGCGCTTGAGAAGGGGCTGGTTTTGATTACTGCTGGGGCAGATGTGATTAGATTTGTGCCGCCGCTTGTGATAGAGGAGGAGCATGTGGATTTGATGGTGCAGATTCTGGATGGGATTTTGCCGTAATTTTGCTATTATTTTGCCGGGTATAGTGTTTGAGGGGTTAAGTGGGTGCAAAGGGGCCGTCAGACAGAGGGCAGGGTATGCGTCTGGGTCTGACTATGTTTTTGGCTGGCTTACAGGGTTTCTTTGATTGTGCCGTATGGCATGAAGGTATCCTTTAGGGTTTCTTTGATTGTGCCGTATGGCATGAAGGTATCCTTCTCTAGCAGGAGTGGGGGCGTCTGATATCTTTTTTGAGGGTATGGAAAAAAATATAAATACGCAGCTTAGAGGAGATAGATTATCTTTTTCTAAAGCGCACAAAAGAAAAAAAGGAGGTATTTGCAATGGTTTATAAGTGCAGTATTTGTGGATATGTATATGATGAGGAAAAGGAGGGGAAGCCGTTTTCTGAATTAACGGAATGCCCTGTATGCAAACAGCCGCCGGAGAGGTTTCAGGAGGTAGGAGGCTCTAATGATGTACAAGCCTGCCAGGATTCCAAACTAAAGGAGGTTTCTTTAAATGCGGAGGGTATGGATTTAGGATACCCGCCAGAGACACGCAAGACGGACAGCAGTTACCGTTATATGAAGGAAATACACGAGATGGCAGTTACCGGAAGGCCAGTGATTGAGGCAATGGGCACGCAGATGGGAATGCCTAATTGGGATGATGTGCTTATACTCGGGGCACAATTAAATCCAATGCCCTTGGAAGAACATGCAGAGGTGTCTTTGAAAACGGTGATTGGGAAACATGCCAGAAAGCCAATGGTGCTTGATATGCCGGCCTATATTTCACATATGTCGTTTGGCGCGCTTTCTAAAGAAGTGAAAATTGCGCTGGCGAAAGGAAGTGCAGCGGCTGGTACGGCAATGTGCAGTGGTGAAGGGGGCATTTTGCCAGAGGAAAAGGAAGCGGCATATAAGTATATTTTTGAATATGTACCAAATCTATATAGTGTTACTGATGAAAATTTGAAAACTTCTGATGCTATTGAGATTAAAATTGGACAGGGGACTAAGCCGGGAATGGGAGGGCATTTACCAGGCAGTAAAGTGACGCCTGAAATTGCTAAAATACGGAATAAGCCGCTTGGGGAGGATGTGATAAGCCCTTCTAAATTTGCTGGGATCCATAATGCGGATGATTTGCGGAATCTTGTGGATACGCTGCGCATACGAAGTGAAGGCAGGCCGATCGGCATTAAGATTGCTGCGGGCCGGATTGAAAAGGATCTGGAATTTTGCGTATATGCCAGGCCTGATTTCATTACTATAGACGGACGGGGCGGCGCAACGGGGGCGTCTCCTGCTATAATAAGGGATTCTACCAGTGTTCCTACGATTTATGCCCTTTACCGTGCAAGGACGTATTTGGATGCTATTGGATCGGATATTGATCTGGTTATTACAGGGGGCTTGCGGGTGTCTTCTGATTTTGCCAAGGCGGTTGCATTGGGTGCGGATGCCGTGGCAATTGCTTCTGGCGCTATGGTGGCGGCAGCCTGCCAGCAGTACCGTATATGCGGTACTGGGATGTGCCCGGTAGGAGTTGCTACGCAGGATGAAAAGCTGCGCGGGAGGTTACATATTGACGCTGCAGCTAAGCGGGTAGAGAATTATCTGAAATGCTGCGCAGAAGAATTAAGGACGTTTGCCAGGATAACGGGAAATACGGATATTCATGGTTTGTCGGTTGACGACCTTATCACAATCAACAAGGACATCTCAGAGTATACCAATATTGCACATGCAGGTGCGCCTTTTAAGCCATCAGAGGGTGTTTGATCACACGTTCTAAGGCTGCTGGTTTAGCTTGGTACTATGGCGGATTATAGGGAGTGGATGGCAAAAGGGCCGTCATTCACTCCCTATAGTTCGCTCTGAGCGTGTTTGAAAAATGCTTTAGTAACAAAAAAATATAAAATCCTTTTCCAAAGCCCACAAATATGATATACTTACTCAGAAAAATGGCTTTTTTATAAAAATATTAATAAAACCAGAAATACAAGGTGGCATATGGAAAAATACTCAAAACATATCAAGATGATCCTCCCGGCATGTTTTGTACTGCTTTTATTCAGTGCCGGGGTATCTCATTATACACACAGCATTCAAAAGGCACTCTGGAACCAGGCGGTATCAGAAATCCAGGAAGTTACTTCGCAAAGCAGCCATGCCTTTGAGGTTTTTATTGAAAAGGATATGCAGATTCTAAAGCGTGTTGTAAATCACCTGGCTTTGGATGGTGCAGGGGATAAGGATGCTATACTTGAAATTGTGGGGCTTTCCGAAGACGATGAGATCAGCTTTACTGTGATTGACGTAGACCATGGCATAATGTATGCCAGGGAAGACGGCGCTGCCAGGCAGATAGGGGAAGAACAGCTTGCCGTTTACCGGGCATACGGTGAGAAGGGGTTTGGCGAGCCGTATATCGACGAATTTACCGGGCGTAGGATGATAGGGGGCTATCAGCGTTTTACTTTTTTGGATGGTACCCAGGGGATTGTCCAGGTGAGGAGGCAGTTGTCGGCGGTTGCTGATGAATTTATGCTTTCTTTTTATAATAATGCAGGATTTTCTTACATATCAAACCGGGAGGGGGATATACTTGTGAGCTTATCCCATAAGGATAGCCGGGTTAGCTTTACAAATATTTTTGAAGCAATTGCCTTTTCAGGGGAAACCGGGGAAGGAGAACTTGGACAGTTCCGGGACAGCCTTCGGAAAAAGGAAGAAGGCGTCATGCGGTTTGTTTTTGATGGAGAGAAAAATATTATTGCATTTGCCCCTGTTTCTGGGACGGACGGATGGTATCTGGTTGCAATTGTTCCAGACGCTGTCATATTAAAAAATGCCAGGCAGGTTTTGCAAAGCTCCAGGGCGTTTATGGCTTTGATTGGCGGGATTTTTGTTGTGGTTGCTATGGTTTATTTTATTGGCAGGCGGACGCAAAAAAAGATTATGGAAAAGGAAGAAGATGTCAAATACCGGGAGCAGATGTTTGATATTTTAGCCAATAATACAGATGATATTTTTCTCATGTTTACCACGACGGATTATGAGATTGAATATATCAGCCCTAATATAGAGAGGATATTGGGGGTGCCGCAGCAGGAAGCCAGGGAGAATATCAGGGTTTTGGAACGGATGTGCGCTGATGACGGGGAAAATATAAATTATGACATGGTAAAGGAATTGCAGGCGGGGGGTTCTGTGGAGCATGAAGGGGAACGTATCCACCGCAAAAGCGGAGAACGCAGGTGGTTTAAGGAGACTGTTTTTAAGACGGCGGCGAATGGTTCTGAGAGGTATGTTGCAGTGCTTTCCGACCGGACCAATGAGCAGCGCAGTGAAAATGCTTTGCGGGAAGCGCTTGCAATTGCTAAATCGGCAAATGAGTCGAAGAGTGTTTTTTTAAGCAGTATGAGCCATGATATCCGTACCCCGATGAATGCGATCGTAGGGTTTTCTACCCTTTTGCAGCGTGATGCGCATTATCCGGACCGGGTACAGGAATATACGCGTAAGATTATGGCGTCCAGCCAGCATTTATTGGGGCTTATTAATGATGTGCTGGACATGAGTAAAATCGAAAGCGGGAAAACTACGTTAAATATTTCGGAAATCAGTTTAGCAGAATTGGTAGACGGGCTGATGGCCATGATGCAGCCGCAGGCAAGGGCAAAAAACCAGGAATTTAAAATTAGTGTGTACGATATTTGTAATGAAAATCTGCTGGGGGACCATCTGCGGATTAACCAGATTTTGATCAATATATTGTCAAATGCCCTTAAATATACGCCGTCTGGAGGCAGTATTAGAATGACTGTGCGCCAGATGCCGCAGCAAACTAAAAATTATGCGAGGTTTCAGTTTGTGATAACGGATAATGGGATTGGAATGTCGGAAGAATATTTGAAAACGATTTTCCAGCCGTTTAGCCGCGAGGAGGGCAAAAAGACTTCCAAAATCCAGGGCACTGGCCTTGGGATGGCAATTACAAAAAACCTGGTCGATTTAATGGGCGGTTCTATTGAGGTGGAAAGTAAGATGGATGTGGGCAGTACGTTTAGGCTGGAACTGAACCTTCGTATTTTGGATGAAGAAGCGGATCCGGATTTTTGGGCGGCACACGGGGTTACCAGCCTGCTGGTGGTAGATGACGAGGAGGAAATCTGTACAGGCATACAGCGTGCCATAGCGGATACTGGCATTGCGATGGAATATGCCTTAGGAGGGCAAGATGCCGTCCGGATGGCGCAGGACGCCAAGGAATGCGGCAGAGGGTTTGACGTTGTACTGATTGACTGGCAAATGCCGGATATCAGTGGAATAGAAACAGCACGCCGTATCCGCAAAATTGTACCCGCGCATGTCCCGGTGATGATTTTGACGGCATACGATATTAGCAGGATAGAAGAGGAAGGTATGGCGGCTGGCATAGACGGCTTTTTACAAAAACCATTTTTTTTGAGTAATTTTAAATGCATGGTGGGGGATTTAAAAGAAGGTGAAAGCCAGAATGAGAAACCAGAACCGGCAGAGGGGGAAGATTCCCTTATGGGAAGGTATATATTGGCTGCTGAAGACAATGAGTTAAACGCCGAGATTTTGATGGAGCTTTTAAAAATGGCGGGCGCAGAGTGTGACTGGGTGGAAAACGGCCAGCGGGCGCTTGAGCGGTTTGAGGAATCGGCTCCAGATAAATATGATATGATCCTGATGGATGTACAGATGCCTGTTATGGACGGATATGAAGCGACCAGGCGGATAAGAAGCTGCCCCCATCCGCGGGCGAAGGACATCCCTATAATTGCCATGACTGCCAATGCGTTTTCTGAGGACGTCAGGGATGCTTTAGAAGCCGGGATGAATGAACATGTGGCAAAGCCAGTTGATATGGATCGTTTGAAAGCAGCGGTAAAGCAGCTGTTGGAAAGATAGAGAAAAATAAGTGGAGGAAGACAGACATGGGAAAAATAAGGACAAGGTTTGCGCCAAGCCCTACCGGGCGGATGCATGTGGGCAATTTGAGGACAGCTCTGTATGCATATTTGATTGCAAAGCATGCAGGAGGCGATTTTATTTTACGGATTGAGGATACAGATCAGGAGCGTTTTATGGAAGGGGCATTGGATATTATTTACCGTACTTTAAAAAACGCTGGTTTAGAGCACGATGAAGGCCCGGATAAGGATGCGGGGGCAGGCCCGTATATTCAAAGTGAACGCCAGGCAAATGGTATTTATCTGGACTATGCAAAGCAGTTAATTGAAAAGGGCGAGGCTTATTACTGTTTTTGCAGCAAGGAGCGCTTAGAGGGCTTAAAGCAGGAAATTGCGGGCAAAGAGATTATCCTGTATGACAAGCACTGCCTAAGCATGGGCAAGGAGGAAGTGGAGGAAAAGCTTGCGGCAGGCCTTCCCTATGTGATCCGCCAGAATAATCCTCGTACTGGGACGACGACGTTTGCCGATGAAATTTATGGGGATATTACGGTGGATAATGCCGAGCTGGACGATATGATTTTAATTAAATCCGACGGCTATCCGACTTATAATTTTGCCAATGTTGTAGACGATCACTTGATGGGTATTACCCACGTCGTGAGGGGCAATGAGTATCTTTCCTCTTCGCCGAAGTATAACCGCCTTTATGAAGCATTTGGCTGGGAAGTCCCGGTGTATGTGCATTGTCCGCTGATTACGAACGAAGGGCATCAAAAGCTAAGCAAGCGCAGTGGGCATTCTTCTTATGAGGATCTGGTGGATCAGGGCTTTTTGTCCGAGGCTATTATTAATTTTGTGGCTTTGCTGGGCTGGAGCCCGTCGGACAACCGTGAGATTTTCAGCTTACAGGAGCTGGTAGAGGCGTTTGATTACCACCATATGAGCAAGTCCCCGGCGGTTTTTGATATGACGAAGCTTAAGTGGATGAATGGGGAATATTTGAAAGCGATGGATTTTGAGCGTTTTTTTGAGATGGCCGGGCCTTATATTAAGGAGACTGTTACAAAGCCGTATGATTTGAGGAAAATTGCCAGGCTGGTTAAGACCAGGATAGAGGTTTTTTCCGATATTGCAGGGCATATAGATTTCTTTGAAAAATTGCCGGAATATGATACGGCGATGTATACGCATAAGAAGATGAAGACAAATGAGCAGACGTCGCTTGCGGTGCTGGAGGAGATTCTTCCAGTGCTTAAGGAGCAGGAGGATTACTGTAATGATGCGCTTTATGAGGTGATTTCGGCGTTTGTGAAGGAGAAGGGCTATAAAAACGGGTATGTGCTTTGGCCGCTAAGGACAGCGGTGTCGGGGAAACAGATGACGCCTGGGGGGGCGACGGAGATTATGGAGATATTGGGGAAGGAGGAGTCTTTGAGGAGGATATGTAAGGGGATTGATTTGCTGGGAGGGCAATAGGGGGGGTGTTGGCAAAGATCCGTCAGGCAGAGGGCAGGGTATGCGTCTGGGGCTGTGTTTAGGGGCTAAGGGGCTAGCCGCACACCCTGCCCTCTGCCTGACTATGGTTTTGGCTGGCCTGCTTTTACCTATGCTTTCACATGCTTTTATGATGTTCTATAGTAATTCATTTCTGGTATGAGGGATTCCCATGATAAATAATTTGAATAATAGTCAAAAACAGGCGGTGGTACATGTGGACGGCCCAATGATGGTTCTTGCGGGGCCGGGGTCGGGAAAGACGACTGTGATTACGGAGAGGATTGCATATTTAATAGGGGATGCCGGGGTTGATCCTTCCAATATTTTAGTGATTACGTTTACGAAGGCTGCTGCAAATGAAATGAAGGAGCGTTTTTTAAAGCGGGCCCCCAGGGAGGGTGTACGTGTGACGTTTGGCACGTTCCATGCTGTCTTTTTTATGATTTTAAAACATGCGTATCATTATAATGCTTCTAATATTATCCGGGAAGAGGAGAAGGCGCAGTTTATGAGGGAGCTTGTGCATTCTATGCGGCTGCAATATGATGATGAGGGGGAATTTGTACAGGGGCTGCTTTCGGAGATTAGCTTTTTAAAGAACAGCAGGATCCGGCCTGAGCATTATTATCCGATGAATGTTTCACAGGAGGTTTTTAGTGCGGTAGTAAAAGAGTATGGGCAGTTTTTGAGAAGGTATAAAAAGATAGATTTTGATGATATGCTGGTATATACATATGAGCTGTTTGCGGAGCGGAAAGATATCCTTGCAGCCTGGCAGGGGAAGTACCGTTATATTTTGATAGATGAATTTCAGGATATTAACCGTCTGCAGTATGATATTGTGCGTATGCTGGCTGCCCCGGCAAATAATTTGTTTGCTGTGGGGGATGACGACCAGTCGATTTACCGGTTCCGTGGGGCTAAGCCTGAAATTATGCTTCATTTTCCGCAAGATTATCCGGATGCTAAAATTGTCAGCCTTTCATTTAATTACCGGTGCCCGCAGGATGTTGTGCAGATGGCGGAAAAGATAATAGGGTATAATAAGAACAGGTTCCCGAAAGAAATACAGGCGGTGAAGCCGGGGGTATGTTCTGTAACGGTAGAACGCTTTGCATCACAGCGGGAAGAGAACAAAAGGCTGGTGGAACGGATACTTGGGGGTGAAGCGGCCTTGGGGGAGACGGCCGTTTTGTTCCGGACAAATACGCAGGCACGTCTTTTGATGGAACAGATGATGGAGTATAATATTCCGTTTGTTGCCAAAGACCGGATTTTGGATATTTACGGGCATTTTATTGCAAAGGATTTGTATGCATATATCCGTATTGCGCAGGGGAGCAGGAGAAGGCATGATTTCCTCAAAATTATGAACCGGCCCAAACGGTATTTAAGCCGTGACAGCTTGCCGGGTGAAACGGTTTCTTTTGATGCATGGCAGGCATTTTATGCGGATCAGCCCTGGGTGGAGGAGCGGATTGTGCGCTTATTGGATGATATTAGGGCGGTTGGCGGTATGCGGCCGTTTGCAGCGGTGAATTATATCCGAAAAGCCATTGGATATGACGCGTTTTTAAAAGAATATGCAGAGTACCGTAATATTGAGGAGGAGGGGCTTATGGAGGTGTTGGACACGCTGCATGAGGCGAGCAGGGATTTTGAGACTTTTGAGGAATGGTTTTTACATATTGAGGCTTGCAGGAAGAAGCTTGAGGAAATGAACCGCAGGCAGGAAGGGAAACAGGGGCAGCAGGATGCTGTGACGCTGGCGACTTTCCACAGTGCAAAAGGGCTTGAGTTTGATGTGGTGCATATGATTGATGTGAATGAAGGTGTGACGCCTTATAAAAAAGCGGTTTTGCTGCCTGATATGGAGGAGGAGCGGCGGATGTTTTATGTGGGGGTGACAAGGGCGAAGGAGAAGCTGCATTTATATGTGCCGCAGAGGGTGAACCATCATGAAGCGGAGTTGTCGAGGTTTTTGATTGAAGCAGGGTATGTATAAGGGATTGTTATGATCCTTTTTGGAACTGGATATTGTATTCTTGCGGAGAGTATTATATAATCAGGCTGTACAATATATTTCGGAAAGGAGATTTTTATGCAAGATGTAAGCAACAGCATTCTGCCGGATGATGAAGATATTTTTGTCACCCTGGATATGGATGACGGGACTCAGGCAGAATGTGAGATTATAACCATTTTTGATTTGGGCGACCAGGATTATATCGTTTTGATGCCTTTGGATGAAGCTGGTGAGGAAAATGCGGAGGGTACGGTGTATATTTTCCGCTATTTTGAAGATGAAGAAGGGAATCCGTCGCTGGAAAATATCCAAAGTGATGAAGAGTTTGAAGCTGTGGAAGAGCGGTTTGATGAATTGTTGGATGAAGCAGAGTTTGAAGAAGAATAGGGAATGGTCTCCTCCGGCAGGTGACGTGGTATTGAAGTACGGTGTAGCCCTTATGCGGCTATGCCGTTTTTTTCTTTTTTGGAATGGCGTACCTATTGAAAATGGGCTTATAGATATGCGTTGCAGGTGGAGTGCAAATGTTATATAATCGAATATTATGAATTGAGGTTTGGAGGGAAGTGTTTGTATGATTAATTTACAAGATAAGGATAATTGCCCTGATATGTAAGCAATAAGCAAATATGTTGGAAATCCTGTGTTTATGCAATTTTGCTCAGAAATTAAGGAAACTTATAAATGTAGTGAAAAATTGGAGTATAGTTCGTGTAGCTGGGAAAAGGGGTGGAATATTTACGTTTAATCCAAATTCGCAGAGATTGTTAGTGTTTGGCTGCGGGGGAGCGGCAAAGGATCTGGAATAAAAAACCGGGCAATCATCCGAATTGTACAAAAAAATTCAAATAATCCTCGAAAAAATATATACAAATCAACCAATTTAATGCTATAATAAAAAAGCGCTTGCGTAGCTTAAGGATGAAAAGGTGAGAAAACATGAGATTAGACGTAAAACGAGGAGAGTTCTTAAGGTTAGGAGTTACAAAATCAAAAACATGGGCAGAGTTTTGTTTTGAGTGCCGCAAAGAAAGTGAATGTAAAATATTGCTATACAAAAGAAACACCACGGATTTACCAGTTGAAATAACCGTACCGCCTGAGTTTTCTAAAGGAAATTTACGTTCGGTACGCATTGATAAGCTGGATTTGTCTGAATATGATTATAATTTTTCCATTGATCAAAAGGAGATCACGGATCCTTTTGCCAGGCGTATTATTGGAAGGGAAGGATGGGCGGATACTAAAAGGAAGGCGGGGCTTTACAGCCGTTATGAATTGAACCCTTTTTCCTGGCGTGGTGAGCCTAAGGTAGAGGTTTTAAGGAAAGATATGGTACTTTATAAGCTGCATGTCAGGAATTTTACAAAGGGGCTTGGGGAATCTGTCCCGGATAGCGGGACGTTCCGGGGGCTTGAGAAAAAGCTTTCCTATTTGAAATCACTAGGGGTTACTTCGGTTGAGCTGATGCCGGTATACGAGTTTGAGGAGCTTTTGCCAGTTGAGCCGCCGAAAGAGACGGGGTCTTATGCATATTGGAAAGAAAAGAAGAAAAAAGGGGCTGTAAAGGCAGAGGATAAGCCGAAGTATAAAATCAACTGCTGGGGATATGGCGCGGGATCTTATTTTGCCCCGAAAGCATCTTTTGCGGCAGGGGAATGTCCGGATGCGGAATTAAAATCCTGTATTCTTAAAATGCATAAAAAGGGGATGGAATGTATATTGGAAATGGATTTTGGGGACTGTTTGCCGGCATGGTTTATTTTGGAGGTGCTTAAATTCTGGGTCAGGGAGTACCATGTGGATGGTTTCCACCTGCAAGGCAGCCGGATTCCAATGGATATTTTGATGCAGGAGCCGTATTTGGGAAGGACAAAGCTGTTTTACCGCGGGATTTCGGAGGATATGATAGACGGGCAGGAGAGTGCGTTCCCGCGGATTTTTGTGGATACTGACGAGTTTATGTATCCTTGCCGCAGGCTTGCGGCGGGGATTGACGGCAATGTATGGGATCTGGCCAATCAGATGAAAAAGCAGAATGAAAGGCTGGGGCATATTAATTATATTGCGGATAATAACGATTTTACGCTTGCGGATTTGTTTTCCTATGAAAAAAAGCATAATAGTCAGAATGGCGAGGGCAATTTAGACGGGCCGGACTTTAGTTTGAACATAAACTGCGGCGTGGAAGGGGAGTCAAGCAGCCGTAATATCCAGAGGATCCGCTTGCGCCGTATGAAAAATGCGGCTGCTATGCTGTTTTTGTCCCAGGGTGTCCCGATGCTTATGGCAGGGGATGAGGACTGCAATTCCCAGCAGGGCAATAACAATGCGTATTGCCAGGATAACCAAATTGGCTGGAAAGACTGGAAAAGCAGCAGGTCATCTAAGGAATTTTTCCGTTATATCCGGTGTTTAATACAGTTTCGGAAGGAGCATGCTATTTTGCGTATGGAACAGCCTATGCGGCTCTCAGACGCCAAGTCGGCCGGGTACCCGGATCTGTCGTACCATGAGGAAAATGCTTGGATTACGCCGCAGCATTTTAACCGTAAGGCGATTGGGGTTTTATATTGTGGGAAATACGCGGGTGAGGCAGAGGATGTTTTTATCGGGTTTAATTTTTGCAATTTCCCGAAAAAGCTGGCGCTGCCAAAACAGAGGGGCAGGCGCAAATGGTACCTGGCTATGGATACTGTAGGGAAAGAATCTTTTCTGGAGGAGCAGGAAGAAGTAAAGGAATCCTGGTACAGCTTGGAACCGCATAGTGTTTGTATTATTATTGGAAAATAAAAGGCAGGGAATTGAATGAAGGCGTGGCAGCATTTAAGGACAATTTTACATCATAAAAAAATGGTGCGGGAAGGGTGCTTTCGGGTGGGGCTTTACCGTCAGGGCATTATGCACGACTGGTCTAAATATACGCCTGTTGAGTTTTTAGTGGGCGCTAAGTATTACCAGGGGGATAAAAGCCCCAACAATATAGAACGGCAGGAGAAAGGGTATTCTGGCGCTTGGCTGCACCACAAGGGCAGGAACAAGCATCATCTGGAATACTGGATTGATTATTCTATGAAGGACGGCCGTATGGCGGGGATGCGTATGCCGCAAAAATACGTGGTGGAAATGTTTATTGACCGGATTAGCGCGTCCAAGAATTACCAGAAGGAGCGCTATACGGATAAAAGCCCGCTTTTATATTACCAAAAAGGCAAAGATCACTATATGATGCATGAGGATACGCGCAAATTGCTGGAAAAGCTTTTGCGTATGCTTGCGGAAAAGGGCGAGGATTATGTATACCGCTATATCCGTGTAAAAGTGTTAAAAAACAGAAGGAAGGGTTTTAGGCATGTTAGGCGATAAGAAAATATTATACAGCGGGATGCAGGCGACAGGGACGCTGACGCTTGGGAATTATTTGGGTGCGCTTAAAAACTGGGTGACATTAAACGAGGAATATGAATGCATTTATGGCGTAATGGATCTGCATTCCTTAACGGTCCGGCAGGTACCGGCGGATTTTCGGAAAAATGCCAGATCCTTGTACGCGCTTTATGTGGCTGCAGGGTTAGATCCCCAAAAGAATTGTATTTATTACCAGTCGCATGTATCCGGCCATGCCGAGCTTGGCTGGATTTTAGGCTGTTTTACTTATATGGGCGAATTAAACAGGATGACTCAATTTAAGGATAAGGCGTCAAAACACGCGGATAATGTTAATGCGGGGCTGTATACATATCCGGTACTGATGGCGGCAGATATTTTACTATACCAGGCAGATGTTGTGCCAGTCGGGGTGGATCAGAAGCAGCATCTGGAAATTACCAGGGATATTGCACAGAGGTTTAATGCGGTATACGGCGACGTGTTTACCATTCCGGAAGCGTTTATCCCAAAGGCCGGGGCAAAGATTATGAGTTTACAGGATCCGCAGAAAAAAATGTCGAAATCAGATGAAAACGCCAATGCGGCGGTTATGCTTTTGGACGACAGGGACAGTATTTTGCGGAAGTTTAAGAGGGCAGTTACTGATTCTGGGAGTGAGGTGCGTTATGCAGAGGATAAGCCGGGGATTAGCAATTTGATAGAGATTTACGGATGTGTTACTGGAAAAGGCCGCGTTTCGGTAGAACAGGAGTTTGAAGGCCGTGGATACGGGGAGTTTAAGATGGCGGTAGGGGAAGCTGTTGCAGATCATCTTGGGCCAATTCAGGCGCGTTATCAGGAATTGATGGCGGATAAGGCGTATTTGGATGCAATGATTAAGCAGAATGACGAGAAGGCACAGGGATATGCGGTAAAGACGCTCCGGAAAGTGCAAAAGAAGATAGGGCTTACGGAGCGTATCCGCTAAACGGCACACGGTATCTTTTTGCGAAAAAAATAAAATAAGCTAAAAAAAAGGTGGAAAAGCACGCACAACATGGCCGCTTCATAGGATAGATTAAGTAAGTTTTTGAGGTGCTCGCTTGAAAACTTTTTTATCCCCTCTGAATGCAACGGAAGAAAAGGAATATCTTAGTCGGTTAAAAGAGGGCGACCAGGAAGCAAAAAAGATATTGGTAGAACGAAATATGCGCTTAGTGGCACACGTAACGAAAAAATACCAGAACGCTGGGGAGGATATGGAGGATTTGATCTCCATTGGGACAATCGGGCTTATTAAGGCGGTATCTACATTTCAGGAGGACCACGGCAGCAAGCTGGCTACATATGCGGCAAGGTGCATTGAGAACGAGCTTTTAATGTATTTCCGTTCCAGGAAAAAATGCTCCAGGGAGGTCTCTTTGTATGAGCCGATTGGCACGGACAAAGAGGGAAACCAGATACAGCTTGTGGATTTGCTGGAGGTGGACGACAAGGATGTGGTGGAGCAGATGGAATTAAGGCGTCAGATTTTAATGCTGTACAAATTGATTTCCTACGCGCTTGACGAGCGGGAACGTCAGATTTTACAGCTGAGGTATGGCCTAAATAACCGGGCTTCGGTGACTCAGCGGGAAATTGCTGACAGGCTGCATATTTCCAGATCTTATGTGAGCCGGATTGAGAAGAAAGCCCTGGGGAAGCTGCGTGAGAGGTTTGAGCAGGGTGAAACCAAGGGGGTTAATAATTAACCCGGTAAAGGGGGCTAGAACGCAGGGGGTGCATAAACCGCACCCCCTGCGCTCTAGATCGTGTTTGAAGCAAGCTTACGCCATTTGGCCACAAAATGATTAAAACCTATTCCCAAACCCCGCAATCCATGATATAATCTTTTCATCTTTTTATCTTTTTTTCTAGAAGCAGCTTTTCTGCTGCAAAAATCCCATTTATACAAATAAAGGGAGTGGAAATAAAATATGTATAGTATGGTGACAACCGCAGTTACGCGCGGCATGGAAACCGTCTGCATCCGTGCGGAAGCCGATGTCAGTGACGGGCTGCCAATGTTTGAAATGGTAGGCTTCCTCTCTTCTGAGGTCAAGGAAGCAAGAGAGAGGGTGCGCACTGCCTTACATAACTGTGGCTATAAAATCCCGGCAAAACGGATTACTGTAAATTTATCTCCGGCAGACGTAAAAAAATCCGGCTCTGGCTTTGATTTGCCTGTTGCAGTAGCAGTTTTGGCGGCATGTGGAGAAGTAGATGCACATATGTTAAAGGATACCCTGATATTGGGGGAAATCGGCTTAGACGGCAAGGTGCAGCAGGTACATGGCATTCTGCCTGCTGTGGCTAATGCAAAAGGGTTTGGGATGAAGCGCTGCCTGATCCCATATGCTAACCAGGCAGAGGCAAAATTGATACCAGGGCTTGAAATCTGGGCAGTAGAGGATCTGCGGGAGATGGTTTCCTATCTTAACGGAAAGCCCTACGTGGAAAAACCGTCCTCACAGGCGCCAGGCGCCCCCTGTTGTAAGGAAGAGCCGGATTTTGCCGAAATTAACGGGCAGGATTCGGTGAAAC
>OFGF01000713.1_pt1 | contig 25838 bp, 25 predicted proteins | sample 1521711 | NCBI WGS metagenome assembly OFGF01 (sample SAMEA3504092, study PRJEB24116) | mouse gut metagenome | biome: mouse gut; feature: mouse-associated habitat; material: faeces | place: Denmark | collected 2011 | reverse complement strand
TGTCAAGTGCTTTTTGTGCTTTTATTGGAAATACCTGGTTAACTTAATGGCATTGCTCACCATGAGACGCAATTCCCCCATGGAACAGGAGGAAATATGCCAGAAAAAAATTACATCCGCTTTATTGACAGTAACTATAAAACGATGTTCTACCTCCCGGACGGGGGCCGGATCAGGCTCACGCTTTCTGACGGGGAGCGGGTTGACCGGGTGTGCCGCTTTATTGATGAATGTCATACAGCCGTTGGAAACAACCACTATCATATCTGTGAATTTGCCGAGCGCATGGAACGGAACGGCACCAGGTATGAGCCGCTGGACTACATCCGGGATATGGAGTTCTACCCCAAACACTTTTTTGCCTGTGATGAAACCAGCAGAGGCCCTATCTACTACATCATTGATGAAACGGAAACCCATGGGTTCGCCGTTGCCCCCAAAGGGGCCGGGAAGGGGAAAAAATACTGCGTCTTTGAAATGGTGCCCGATGGCTACCGCTCCCGGCCCGGCGCGGTTGTGATGTGGGGCGGGACCCTTCGGGAGATCCGTCCGCAGGACTGGGGCTTAAATCTGGCAAAAATCAATGGCATCACACAAAAGCCGAAAGCGCGTCCTACGCACAGACGATAGGCGGGGTGCCCATTGAAAAAACAAACTGACAGCGGCTATATCCAATGGATATTTCTTGCCCTGCCTGTGATGTGGCTCGGGGCGGTGCTGGCCTGCGCCTACGAGGACGGCATGACCCTGTTTGAACTCCTTCCGCGCTTCGCCGCCGCCATGGACCGCCCCTTTGCCATTGGCTGGACGCCCTACACCCTAAAATTTGTGCTGGGGGCCCTGGTGGTGTACGGCTTTGCCGTCACCATGTACCTGACCGGCAGGCAGAACCGCCGCCCTGGGGAGGAACACGGCTCCGCCCATTGGGGGAACGTGCATCAGCTTGACCGCAAATACCGGGACAAGGACCTGCACAACAACGTTATCCTGTCCCAAAACCTGCACATGAGCTTGAATGGCCGGAAGCACTTCCGCAATCTGCTGCAAATCGTGGTGGGCGGCTCCGGTTCCGGCAAGACCCGGTATGTGGTGAAGCCCAATATCTATGAGGCCAACGCCTCCTATATCGCGACTGACCCCAAGGGGGAGCTCGCCCGCGCCGCCGTCCCGCTGCTCTTGCGGGAGGGGTATGTGATCCGGGTGATCGACCTTGTGGACCTGGACCACAGCGACCATTATAACCCCTTCCACTACATCCGCAGCGACGCCGACGTGCTTAAACTGATCGCCAATTTCATCCGCAACACCACACCCAAGGGGGCCCACTCCAACGATCCCTTCTGGGAGAAAAGCGAGATCGCCCTGGACTCTGCCCTAATGCTCTATCTGCTCCACGAGGCGCCCCCGGAGGAGCAGACCATGGAAATGATGTTGACCATGCTGGAATACGGGGCGGCCAAGGAGGGGGACGGGGACTACCAATCGCCCCTGGACCTGCTGTTTGAGGCGTTGGAGGAAGAAAACCCAAACCATATCGCCCTGCGTCAGTACAAGGTGTTCAAGCAGGCCCCCAGCGAAACCGCCATGAGCATTTTGATTACCGCCTCCGTCCGTCTGGCCCCCTTCACCTTGCCGGAGGTACAGCGAATCACCAGCAAAGACACCATGGAGCTGGACAAGCTGGGGGAGCGGAAACAGGCGGTATTCTGCATCATCCCGGACAGTAACGACGCCTCGCTGAATTTCCTGGTGGGTATGCTCTATACGTGCGCCCATAAGCCCGGGCGCGTTAAACAATAAATCCGGGCGCGGTTTCTTTGGAATGCTGTTTTGAGAAAACAGTAGGTAAAAGTATCAACGCAATCAGTAAATCCAATGGGAAAAGGAGGCCCAAAACAGACTGAAAGCAACCTATCATCCCCCGACTTATCTGGAATGGGAAACCTGACAGGGAGTGTAGCATGTCGGAGAGTGCGCTGCCGCAAACTCCATGCGGTGAGCAAGGCACAATAGGATGAAAAGCTGTATATGAGGATGAAAGCTAAACTGCCTAAAGGATAGTCACGAGCAAGATATAACATCGTCTCCGGCGTAAAGGAGTTTCAGCCGCCGGTGCTCCGACAACAAACTTGAGTGTAGGGGCGTTGTGAGATACTCGGAGCAGGCAGCCGTGGGAGAAACGGCGTAAAGTGGCGAAAAATCCCATCCGACAATACGGCAACTCATGTTCCACTGAAGCTAAATGGGGATTGCCTAAAGCGGAAAGCCAGCTATGGCTATGGGCGCTATGAGAAAAGCGGCCCTGAATATCCGCCAAGGTAACACAGTCTCAATAGTAGTCCGAGGGCGGGAAAGCCGTCCACATGGCGAAGTGAGACAGTCTACTGCTCAATATAATCTGCGGAAAGGTGTGAGAGACACTATGAGAAGTCCAGAAGTTATATTGAAAAACTTAGGTGACAAAGCAAAGGACAAAAGCTACCAATTCAAACGGCTATACCGTAATCTCTACAATCCCGAAATGTATCTGCTGGCTTATCAGAAAATTGCATCCTCAGAGGGGAGCATGACAGCGGGAACAGACGGGAATACGCTGGATGGCATGAGCATGGCGAGGGTCAATCGAATCATCGCATCGTTGAAAGACCACAGCTATCAGCCACAGCCAGCCAAGCGAAAGTATATCGCAAAGAAAAACAGTGGCAAAAAACGGCCACTGGGTATTCCATCCACGGATGACAAACTGGTGCAGGAAGTAGTCAGGGTCATGCTGGAGGCTATCTATGAACCCGGATTTTCTGTTCATTCTCACGGGTTCCGGCCCAATCGGAGCTGCCATACGTGTCTGACCGAAGTAAAGCGGACGTTCACAGGCGTGAAATGGTTCGTAGAGGGCGACATCAAGGGCTGCTTTGACAACATCGACCACCATATCCTCATCAGCATCGTCAGACGGCGTATTACCGACGAGAACTTCATCGAACTGCTCTGGAAATTTCTCCGGGCAGGTTACCTGGAAAATTGGGAATATAACACGACTTACAGCGGCACTCCCCAAGGCTCCGGGGTCAGCCCAATCCTTGCAAATATCTATCTCAGCGAACTGGACGCATTCGTAGAAAAGCTCAAATTGGAATATGACAGACAGGACAGCTACCGCAAACCGCAGAAAGAATACTCGCAAACTCTGGCGTTGGCACACTATTGGGAGAAAAAGCGCAAAACAGCAGTGGAGCAAGGAGACGAGGCCGAAGTCCTGCGGGCAAAAGGCCGCGTAGACGAACTCTATGCAAAACTGCGCTCTATCCCGTGTTTTCCGGCTATCGACCCCACGTTTAAGAAAATCCAGTACGTAAGATATGCGGATGACTTTATCATTGGGGTTATAGGGCCAAAAGCTGACGCGGAGGAAATCAAAGGGAAATTACGTGCATTTCTCCATGACAAGCTGAATTTGACATTATCGGAGGAAAAAACAAAAATCACCCACTCTGCGGAGCTGGTACGCTTCCTCGGCTATGACCTGACGGTATCAAGAAGCCAGGATTACTCCCGTGATAAAAACGGAAATCTCAAACGTCACTGGAACGGACAGGTCAAGCTGTATCTCCCCCATGAAAAGTGGTTCAATAAGCTGCTGGAATTCAGAGCGATGTATATCAAAAAGTGCCCTGACGGAAAAGAGATATGGAAGCCAACCTACCGAGGAAAGCTCATCAATATGCCGGACGCACAAATCGTAAGCAAATTCAATTCGGAAATTCGCGGACTGTACAATTACTACAGGCTGGCGGCAAATGTGTCTGTTCTGAACAACTTTTACAGAATTATGCGGGGAAGCCTGTTCAAAACCTTTGGCTGCAAATACCGTACCACCTACAAGCACATCAAGGCCAAATATGTACGTGACGGTATCTTCTCTGTGAAATACAGCACCAAGGGTGGTGACAAGGAACTCCAATTTTACCACGATGGATTTCAGCAAAACGTAAAAGCTGCCCCGGATTTTTCAGACATTATGCCAAACTTCCGAAAGTACACCAAGGAGCGCAGTCTGCTCCACCGGCTGAAAAATGGCATTTGTGAGCTTTGTGGTGCGGAGACAAAAGAAATTGTAATGCACCACGTCCGAAAGTTGAAAGACCTAAAGGGTGAAACCGAGTGGGAGCGCGTCATGCTGCGTATCCGCCGGAAATCCCTTGCCCTATGCCCATGCTGCTATAACAGCATCCAAACCTAAGTTTTGTAGACGGAGAGCCGGATACGCCGAGAGGTGTCCGTCCGGTTCGGGAGGGGGAGCGCTGAAACCTACCGGAGAAATCCGGCAAGGCGCGGCGTCTCCTACCTCATCCAGGCGTTCCAGGAGCTCTACTATCAGGCGGACAAGGTGCATGGCGGCGCCCTGCCCGTCCCGGTCCGGCTGATGTTCGACGAGTTCGCCAATGTAGCTTTGCCGGACGGCTATGCCCGGCTCCAGGCCACCATGCGCTCCCGGAACATCATGGCCACCATTATACTACAGAACATTTCACAATTAAAGTCCCTGTTCAAAGACGACTGGGAAGGCATCATCGGCAACGCGGACAGCTTCATCTATTTGGGTGGGAACGAGCAATCCACCCATAAGTACGTTTCCGAGCTTTTGGGGAAGGAGACGATCCAGACCCAAACCAGCAGCCAGAGCAAGGGGCGCAACGGCTCCTACAGCCAGAATTTTCAACAAGCGGGCCGTGAGCTCTTGACCCCCGATGAAGTGCGTATGCTGGACAACCGGCTTTCCATCGTCCTGATCCGGGGGGAGGCCCCGGTGATGGACGCCAAATTCGATTTGGAACGGCACCCCAACCTCAAGTACACCGGGGACGGCGGGGCCGCCCCCTACGTCCACAACGCCAAGTGCCTCTATGACGCGGGCGATCTGGACTTTGAATTTACATCCCTGGACGAAACCGAAATCATCGACGAATTGGAGGAATCTGACCATGAAAAATGACCGTAACCATAGCCACGACCTGACCCGTTCCCGCGCCAAGGCCCGCCGCTATATGGCGGCGTGGACGGCCCTGGTGCTGGCCCTGGCCCTGACCACCCTTCCGGCCTTCGCCGCCTCTGGCGGCAGCGATCCGCTGTCCATCGTGAATAATTTGAGTGATTTTATCTTCTCCTGCATCAAGGCCATCGGCGTGATCATCCTGGGCTGGGGCATCGTCCAGCTCGGCATGAGCATCCAGTCCCACGACGCCAGCCAGCGCAGCCAGGGTATGCTGTGCGTGTTCGGCGGGCTGATCATAGCCTTCAGCAAGGAGATCTTGTCCACCATCGGCGCGCTGTGAGGCGGCCCAATATCAACCGGGGAATTGTGTCTCATCATGAGACACAATTCCCCGTGCGGAGGTGATTTGCATTAGCGACAACTGGATCGTCAATATCCTGGAAAACGCGCTGACGGACTGGAACGGCAAATTGTCCGAGATATGGGCCCTGCTGACGCAGACCCCGCAGAGCTTCAAAGGCGGGGACATCTGGACGATGATCACCGGCATCCACAACGCCATGGTGGGGATCGGCTATGGCCTGCTGGTGCTGTTCTTCGCCATGGGCGTGTTCCAGAGCGCCGCCAGCTTCCGGGACTTCCAGCGCCCGGAATTTGCCCTGCGCCACTTCATCCGCTTCGTGCTGGCAAAGGTGGCCGTGGGGAGCTGCATGGAGATCATGACCGCCATTTTCAGCGTGTGCGGCGGCGTGGTCGCCACCGTCATGTCCGGCATGGGCGGCTCGGTGTCCACGGCGGCCACCCTGCCCGTCGAGATCGTGACTGCCATCGAGGGCTTGGGCCTGCTGGAGAGCATACCCCTCTGGCTGGTGGCCCTGCTGGGCAGCCTGTTCATCACCGTCATGTCGTTCATTCTGCTGCTGACAGTGTACGGGCGGTTTTTCCGGCTCTATATGTTCACCGCCCTGGCCCCGCTCCCCCTGGCGTCCTTCGCCGGGGAGGGCACCGCCGCCAGCGGGAAAGCGTTCCTCAAAAACTACATCGGCGTGTGCATGGAGGGGGCGGTGATCGTGCTGGCCTGCCTGATCTATTCCGCGTTCCTGTCCAGCAGCACCCCGGCCGCCGACGCCAGCCTGCCCGCCGTCACCATGGCATGGCAGTACATCGGCCAACTCATCTTCAATATGCTTATCTTGACCGGGCTGGTGAAGGGGGCCGACAGGGTGGTAAAGGAGATGTTGGGGCTATAGGGAAATACAACATCATCTACGCAGACCCGCCATGGAAATACGGCACATGGCACTCTGCGGACCGGCACTACCCCACCATGCCCATTGAGGACATCAAGGCCCTGCCCGTGTCCGAGCTGGCCGCCGAGGATTGCGCCCTGTTCCTCTGGATCACTATGCCCATGCTCCATGAGGCGTGGGGGGTGATGGAGGCATGGGGCTTTCGCTTTGTCACCGCCGCTTTTGTCTGGGTGAAGCTGAGCCGGAAATCCAACACGGTATTTTGGGGGCCGGGCCACTGGACCAGGGCCAACGCGGAACTGTGCCTTCTGGCGACCAGGGGCCGCCCCAAACGGCGGGCCCGGAACGTCCACCAAGTCATCATCTCCCACGTCCAGGAGCACAGCCGGAAGCCGGACGAGGCCCGCCGCCGCATTGAGACTTTGATGGGGGATGTGCCCAGGGTAGAGCTGTTCGCCCGCCGCCCCGCCCCCGGCTGGGATGTGTGGGGGAATGAAGTGGAAAGCACCATTGACTGGGTAGAGACATAGAAAACCGCCCGCATATTCGCTGGCGGTTTTTGCCGGTCTATGTATCTTCTCCAGGGATGGTTCCGAACAGGATACGCAGATAGTCCCGGCGGCCGTATAGTACACGATCCACATAGACATCCCCGCCATGGGGCCGGTAGAAAACCATGTAGCTCCCGCTCACGAGAAAACGGTAGCCAGCATTTTCCCCGGCAATCGCGGACAGGGGAGAACCCATCTCCGGGAACATCTTCAACTGATCCACCGCGTCCATGATCTTGTCCACCACACGCTTTGCGGCAGACGGGTTTTGCAGTTCGTGGGCAATGTGCTCCCAAATATCGTCCAAATCGTGGAGCGCCTGTGTAGAATAGCGGATATTACTCCCCATGGGCCCGTTCCTCAAAGTGTGCCCGCACATTTTCCGGTGTCAACCAGCCCTCAGTTTCCCCGGACTTCCGCCCCACGGCAAGCTCGCCCATCAGTTTGAGCGTGGCCTGGGTTTTTTCGTAGTCCTGGATATCCAAAATGGCATATTTGCCGCGGCCATTCTTTGTCAGAAAGACTGGGGAACCCACGGCTACATCGTGCAGCACTTCGCTGTAATTGCGCAGATCGGAGATAGGTTTGATATTCGGCATCCGATTCAACCCCTTTCTATCTCACAGTATACGCCAATCCGCTGTAAAATTCAACAACAAGTTTTACTACACTAAAATTGAGGTGATCCATTATCGAAATCAAAATTCCCAAAGAAGTACGCCAGCACAAGGAAAGCATTTTCTTCGGCCTGTCCGCCCGGCAGTTCTTCTGCGCCCTGTTCGCGGTGGGACTGGCCGTGGGCGTTTACCTGCTGCTGGGTCCCATGCTGGGCAAGGAGACCGCGAGCTGGGTGTGCATCCTGGCTGCCGCGCCCGTGGCCGTGGCCGGGTTCTTCCACTACAACGGCCTGACCCTGGAGCAGTTTGTGTGGGCTTTCATCAAGTCCGAAATCCTGTGCGCCGGGGAGCGGCGCTTTGTGTCCGAGAACTTCTACTACAATATGCTGAACCGAAAGGGGCGTGACGACTTTGATTAAATCCCTGGTTGCCGCCAACAAGAGCGAACGGGACAAATTCAAAATCCCCCGCAGCGTTCAGCAGTCTATTCCCATCAAGTGTATCTATGATGACGGTACATGGCAGGTGGGCCGGAAACACAGCCGGACATGGCGTTTCACCGACGTGAACTACGCCGCCGCCTCCGAGGACGACCAGCGCGGGATCTTCCTGTCCTACGGCGGGGTGCTGAACAGCCTGCCCACTGACGCCGCCGCCAAAATCACCATTATCAACCGCCGCCTCAATCCTGTGGCCTTTGAACGCACCATGCTCATGAAAGAGCGCGGGGACGGCCTGGACAAGTACCGCCGGGAGGCCAACGGCATCCTCACCCAGCGGGCGGCCGAGAGTAACAATCTGGTGCAGGAGAAGTATATCACCCTGTCCATCCCCCAGAGGAAGATCGAGGAATCCCGTGCCTATTTCCGGCGGGTGGACGCCAACCTTTCCAAGAGCTTCGGACGGCTGGAATCCGGGGCGCGGCCCGTGTCCAACCATGACCGGCTCCGTATCCTCCATGACTTTTTCCGCCCCGGTGAGGAACAGTATTTCACCTTTGAGCAGACCGCCGCTATTCGCCGGGGGCTGGACTTCAAAGACCTGATCTGCCCGGACGGTATGCGTTTCCGGGCCGGACACTTTGAAATGGGGGACAAGGTGGGCCGCGTCCTGTTCCTCAAGGACTATGCCAGCTACATCAAGGACAGCATGATTTCCGCCCTGTCCGACTTCCCCCGGAACCTCATGCTGTCCATTGACATCCTGCCCATCCCCACCGACGAGGCGGTGAAGGAGATACAGAGCCGAATCATGGGCATTGAGACGGACATCACCCGCTGGCAGCAGCGGCAGAATGACAAGAACAATTTCACCGCCACCGTTCCCTATGACCTGGAACAGCTTCGGGGCGAGGCCAAGGAATTTCTGTCCGACCTCACCGAACGGGATCAGCGCATGATGTTCGCCGTTGTGACGCTGGTGCATATTGCGGACAGCCTGGAACAGCTTGACGCGGACACCGACGCCCTTATGTCCATAGGGCGGGAGCACCTTTGCCAATTCTCCGTCCTGCGCTACCAGCAGGAGGACGGCTTGAACACCGTCCTGCCCTATGGCCTGCGCCGGGTGAAGGCCCTGCGCACCCTGACCACCGAGAGCACCGCCGTCCTCATGCCCTTCCGCGTCCAGGAAATCCAGGACGCGGGCGGCCTGTCTTATGGGGTGAACGCCATCAGCAAAAATTTGTTGATCTGTGACCGCAAGCGGCTGATCTCCCCCCACGCTTTCTATCTGGGCGTGTCCGGCTCCGGCAAGTCTATGGCGATGAAGTCCACGATCCAGAACGTTACCCTTGCCACCGGGGACGATATTATCATTATCGACGCCGAGCGCGAATACGGCCCCCTGGCCCGCGCCCTGGGTGGGGAAGTCATTGAAATCTCCCCCAACAGCAGGCACCACATCAACCCCCTGGAAGTGACCGAGGGCTACGGGGACGGGGAAAACCCCATTGCCATGAAGTCCGAGATTATCACCAGCATTTTGGAGCAGCAGATGGGGGTGGGCCGTTTGTCCGGCAGCCATAAATCTATCATTGATCGCTGTACCGCCAACGTGTATCAGGACTATTTCAACAACCGGGGCCGGGCACCTATGCCCCTGCTGACCGACTGGCGGAATGAGGTCATGCGTCAGGCAGACCCGGAGGCGCGGGAAATCGCCCTGGCCGCCGAGCTCATCACCGAGGGCAGCTTAAATGTGTTCGCCCACCCCGGCAACGTAAACATGGACAGCCGGATCGTGGTGCTGGACCTTTACGAGATGGGGGAGCAGCTTCGGCCCACCGCCCTGGTCGTCACCCTGGAGGCCATCCAGAACCGCGTCATGGAGAACCGCAAGCGCGGCAAGTACACATGGGTATTCCTGGATGAAGTATATCTGTACTTCAAATACCACTATTCTGGGGAATTTCTGTACCGGGCGTGGAAACGCTTTCGGAAGTACGCCGGAATTATGACGGCGGCCACGCAGAACGTGGAGGAATGTTTGAAATCCGAGACGGCCCGGCTCATGCTGGCGAACTCTGAATTTCTGCTGCTGTTCAATCAGGCGGCCACCGACCGGGTGGAGCTTGCCAAGCTGCTGCATATCTCCGACACGCAGATGGGCTACATCACCAACGCCGAGGCGGGCCATGGCCTGTTGAGGATCGGCGGCTCCCTGGTCCCGTTCTCCAATACCATTCCCAGGGACACCGAGCTTTACCGCCTCATGTCCACCACCCCCGGCGAGAATTAAATCTCACCATGAGACGCAATTATTGGCATGAGCGGCATCACGTTAGGCAGCCTGTTTGACGGCATTGGGGTATTCCCGCTGGCGGCCCGCCGCCATAAGATTGTGCCGTTATGGGCCAGCGAAATTGTAAAAGCCCCCATTTCCATCACCCGGCGCCACTTCCCGGATATGGAGCATTTAGGGGACATCACCAAGCTGGACGGCGGGAAAATCCCCGCCGTCCACGTCCTTACCTTTGGCTCGCCCTGCCAAAATTTATCACAAATTGGCAACCGAACCGGGCTGGCCGGGGTGAAATCAAGCCTGTTTTTTCACGCAATTAGAATTATCAAAGAAATGAGGGATGCAACTGACGGACAATACCCAGTTATCGCTGTTTGGGAAAATGTCATGGGAAGCCTTTCATCAAATAACCGGCTGGACTATGCAGAAGTGCTCCGGGCGTTCACAGACGCCGATATTCCAATTCCTCGATCTGGGCGGTGGGCAAACGCCGGAATGGTGCGAGGCCAGGGGGTTGAGCTGTGCTGGCGGCTCCTGGACGCCCAATATTGGGCAAAGCCCCGGCTGGCGCGACGGCAGCGGATCTTCCTCGTGGCCGATTTTGGAGGGCGGCGTGCTCACGAAATACTGTTTAAGCCCCGTTCAATGCTCCAAGTTTCTCCGGCTGGCAGAGAAGGCGGGGTGCCCGCCGCCCAAATTCATAGAGGCCCTGTTATTGAAGCAGGGGGGCGAGTACCCATCGTCCGGCCCTTCCAGCTATTCCGCATGAGGGGCGCGGCCAATGACCGCTATCATGTCCAGTTCCGGGACAGCTTCGGTTTTATGAACGACCCCTTTCCCACGCTGCTGGCGGGGGCGGCCTATCCTTTCGCGTTCTACTTTGCCGACGATCCGGGGGGCGGCTGTGTGCGGTTTCCCACAGAATTGGAAAGTGAGCGGCTTATGGGCCTGCCTGATGGGTGGACCCTTTACGGCGCGGACGGGGAGAAGATCAGCTCGGCCCAGCGTTACCGGGCGTTAGGAAACGCTATCGCCCTGCCATGCGCGGACTACATCATGGCGGGGATCAAAGAAGCACTTGACCCATAAATCCGGGGCGCGTCCATGGTGGGCGCGCCCCACTACTTTTTTAGGAGGGATATATCATGCCCAAAGTTAAGGAACGGGACCAAACCGATAAGGTTAAGGGTAAAAACAAAAAGAAGAGCAGCGGAACAGCTCAGCAGCAGGCCCAGCGCATTATGACGGCCAAGCTGAAAAAAGAGCTGGTTCAGCAGAAGCGGGGCGGGGGAGACTCCGCCGCCGAGATACCCGACAATATCACCGACATCACCACCACCGCCAACACAACCACCGGCTCGGCCAGCGCGGACAGCAGCACCGAGGCCGTGGAGCAGGTGGAGCAGGCCACCCACGCCAGCACCATTGAGGTACATCATTACGCAAAGCGGGGTGTTTCTATGGTGGTGTCCAAGGTCAAGCAGGAGCGCCAGAAAATTAAGGAGCGCCAGCCGGACACCCAGGACCAGCCCCCGGACACGTCAGCCCCGGTCCCTGACGCTCCAGAGGCGGACACCCCGGCAGACACACCGGCCCGCCCCAGGTCCAGGCGGGCGGCGGACGCACCTGACACACCCCAGGCGCCCCCACCGGGGGAACGTATGCGGCAGCGGGCCGCAGGCCAGCGGAGGGAGCAGCTTGCCCACCCCAGGCCGGACACAACGATCCGGGAGGAAGCTCCGCCTGGCTCTCCCAGGACAGATACCCCGGCCAGCCTGGGCCAAACGATGGACACACCCGCTGCACCGTCAGGCCCTACTCCGGGGGATCGTATGCTCCAGCGGGCAGTAGACCAGAGGAAGGAACAGCTAACCCACCCACGGGCGGACGTGACCATCCGGGGGGAGGCTCCGGCCTCGCCCCACTACGGCGGGCCCCCGTCCACCCCTGGTCCTTCCACAAAAAATCTCCCCGCTGGGGACCAATCTATCTATCCATCCATCAAAGAGCGCCCCAGGCGCTCCACTGTGCTGAAGGAGAAGCCCCAGGCCGGGGCCATTCAACCCAAGACCCGCCAGACGGCGAAGCAGACCGTCCGGGCACAGTCGGCCCCGGCCAGCGCCTCCACTCCCATGGGGAAGAAGGCTGCTACCAAACGGGTAACTGACCGAGCCAGGAAGAAGGCACAGCGGGAGGCCCAGCGCGGTATGCTCCAAAAATCCAAGAAGGCGGCCCAGGCCACCACCAACTTGTCCAAGAAAGCGGCCCAGGCTACAGTGAAGGCGGTGAAAGAACTGATCAGCGCCCTGGCCGCCCTGGTGGGCGGGGGCACTCTGGCCGCCGCTATGTGCGTGATTTTCCTGGTAGCGGCTGTAATTGCGTCGCCCTTTGGCATCCTGTTTGCCAATGAGCCGTCCCCTGGGGCGGTGCCGCTGAACGCCGCCGTGAACCAGATCAACATGGAGCTGTCCGACAAACTGGAAGTTTTGCAGGTGGGGGACTACAGCGCCATTGACATCCAGGGCGCGGCCCCGGACTGGCGGGAGGTAGCGGCGGTATTCGCCTGCAAAACCGCCATGGGCGCGGGCAGCGTGGACGTGGCCGCCCTGACCCCGGATCGGGTGGAGCGGCTGCGGGCCGTCTTTTGGGATATGTGTACCCTTTCATCCAGCGTGGAAACCATTGAGCATGCGGCCACGGACGATACCGAGGCGTGGACGGAAAAGAAGCTGCATATCACCATCACCCCCAAAAGTGCGGACGATATGCGGACGGCCTATGCGTTTTCCACCGACCAGAGCAATACCCTGTCGGAGCTGCTGGGTGAACTGGACGTGCTCGGCGGTCTGCTGGCGAACCTGGGCATTTCTGACGAAAAAGTGATAGAAGTGCTCCAGCGGTTGCCGGACGATCTTTCCCCGGAGCGCCGGGCCGTGGTGGAGACGGCTTGCAAGCTGGTGGGCAAGGTAAACTATTTTTGGGGCGGCAAGAGCAGCGCCATCGGCTGGGACCCTCGCTGGGGAACGCTGATGAAAGTGACCTCGCCGGGGAACGACACCAGCGGCACCTACCGGCCCTTTGGCCTGGACTGTTCCGGTTTTCTGGACTGGGTGCTGAAAAATGTGGGCCTGCCCAGCGATGGGCATTGGTACATCGGCAGAAATTTGACAGCGCTATCCACCGCTGACGCCAAGCCGGGAGACTTTGCCCTATACCCGGATTCATCCCATATCGGTGTAGTGGTGGGTCGGAACGAGGCGGGGAAGCTGCTGATCTGCCATTGTGCCAGCGGGCAGAATAACATCGTAATAACGGAATTTTCCGTCTCCGGCTTCACGGCCGTGGGCAAGCTGGCCTTTATGGACTAAGAAATAAATCTCACGGTGAGACGCGATTCATAACACGAATTGAATCTCACCGTGAGACGCTTTTTTTATTGGGCATAATAGGAAAGATTGCTATTCGTTGATATTATCCAGGGCGCTTTTGACCATGGCTGTGATAATTTTGATTTGTTTGGGGGTTGCCGTCTGCCACAGCTCTAAGAGCATATCCATATCATGAATATCGGTATCAGGCAGTACATCTACCAGCAGATAGGAGGGAGAGACTTTCAATGCCCGGCAGATCGAAACGAACATGGGCAGGCTGGGTGTCTTTGCGCCGGATTCTATTTGACGCAAATATGTGGCGTTGATGTTGCAGGCTTCGGACAGTTTTTCGCTGGTCAGCCCTCTGTCTTTTCTGGCCCGGTTGATTTGTCTGCCAAGCAGTTTCTTATCCATGTGCCGCCCTCCGTTACAAGCTAAAGGACTACAAATTATTCCCCAATAGCTTATATTTAATTTGACGCACATGGTAGCCGCTGATAAACTATATATTGTAGGTTAATGGCTAACAATAGAGGGCCGGAACAGACTGTTGGAGGCTGCCATAAGGGTGAAACAAATTCATCAATTCTAAGATTTAGGAGGAATTTTCATGCTGACGTTTGAAAAGGTGCTGGAAGTATTTCGACCGTTTCTCGCAGAGGGAGTGTATGAAATCGTTATGACCTCCCACGGCCATACGATACTGGAATGGGATAGCTGCTGCCAGGAGTGGATCAGTGTGAAGCTGTGTACCACGCCCGACGATATGGCGGAAACCCTGCTGGAGCATTTCACTAACAATCTGGAATATCAGGCCACATTAGGCCGCCGGGAATTGACCGAGGACGATTTTGCACTGGTGGAAACCCAACGGCAAATCATTCTGGCCAAACTTCAATCGCACTAAACCACAAAGCGGAGGCCGAACTATTTGGCCCCCGCTGTTCTTGACTTTTCAATTCCTTCTGCCACGATCTCTATAAAGGAAAGTTCTTTGTCATCCATGCCGTTCAGCATACGATCAATGTGTTTCCGGCGTTCATTTTCCCCATTGTACTTGTCTGGGTAAAAAAACTTATCCACAGATATTCCCAACAACGTAACGATTTGGACGAAGATGTCTAAGCTGGGGTGCTGACCCCGGTTCTCAATGTACATGATGGAACGTGGGGTACGATCCAGAAGCTGAGCTAAGTAGTCCTGTGTCCATCCTTTGGCCTCACGTTTGCGTTTGATCTCCCGGCCAATAGGGTGAAAGTCAAAACGTTTATTATCTTGGTACATTCTCATATCACCTCGACATTATTTTACATTTCGCGGCACTTTATGAGAACGAAACACAATTTCCCTTTTTAGTAGTATTTTATTTCGCTTCCGTTTTCAGAAGAATTGAAAAAATAATTCAATGCAGTTATAATGGCTACGGCGGCATGGATTCTAAGCCATGCGTAGCTTTGGAGGTTTTACCATGATAACAGTATCTATTTGTGAGGACGAAGCCTATTTTGTATCAGAACTCAAAAAGCTGTTAGACGAGTATTGCAGAACAAAGGAAATCTGTCTCTCTATTTCTACATTTTCTGATGGAGAAGAACTTCTGGCATCCAGCAATATGGCGGATGTTATTTTGATGGATATTAAGTTTCCAGAAAGTAATGGTATGGAGATCGTCAGGCGGCTGAGAGCACACGGCAATGACAGTCAGGTGATTTTTATAACGTCATATCAAAAATATGTGTTCCAGGCATTTGATTTAGACGCAGTCCACTACATTCTTAAACCTATATCGGCCTCAAAGCTGTTTTCAGCTCTCGACAAAGCAGTAAAGCGTGTATCCTCAAACAATAACAAAACGCTTTTGGTCACAAACGGAACCAGCGCATCCCGGATACCACTCCAGAGCATCCTTTACTGTGAAGCATTGAATCACCAAATCACAGTTCATACATTGACGGAGCAGTTTCAGTTTTTTGGGACCCTGGATTCAATACAAGATAAATTGGATGATCGCTTTTTCCGTAGTCATAGGAGCTACCTTGTCAACATGGATCATGTCGTTGATAAGCAGCCCGGCTTTGCGATTGTTACTGGTGGTGATAAAGTGCTGATTGCCCGGAGAAAACAGCAGGAGTTTACACAGTACCTGCTGGAAATTTGCAGGAAAGGGCTGATTTAATGCAATCTAAATTTCTTTTTTGCGTTTGGTGCGTATTGGAAAACAGCTTTGTCCATTACTTCATTTATGACTTTTTGATGTGTGTCACACAAAAGGACGGCAAACGGTATCTTCCAATTTGGCTTATTGGCAATGGCCTGATTACGCTAATTGTAACATGGCTCCAAATTCCGGGAACATTTCTGATTGACGTTTTGATTTTGCTTATTTTCGCAAGAATTGTCCTTAAAATTCGCTGTTCAGAGCTTGTCGCGCCAATCACAATTATTTTTACGCTCTATACATTTGTCGAGGGATATTCGGCATTTATCATGTCATGGTTATCCGCTAATTTTCATTCCCCCACAGGCGGAAAGCTGGAACAAATCATTGTCACGCTTTTATTGGACGCTCTGTTTTTCTGTGTATTGCAGAGAATCCAAAAAAGATACTCATTCACGCTGAGACAGTCCATTTCATCTTATTTGTATGTCCTTCTGTTCCCCTGTGCAATGATTGTGCTGGGTATTCGATACGGGCTTAAACTGGACAGCCGTGATTTTGAGCAGTATCTTTCCTCTTTCGGCATCAATGTTAGATTTGTGGTGCTTTTGACAATGCTTGCAGCGGCCATTATGGTTTTTATTATGATTGAGGTTTTCTGTAAAATCATCCAGCTCACCAGACATGAAAAGGCAGTTGCCTTACTGCAAAGCCAACTGAATGGGCAAAAGGTCTATATTGAAGAAGCAAAAAAGCGCAACGAACTCTATGCCTCGTTTCAGCATGACATCGCCAACCATCTATTGGTAATATCTGGCCTACTTCGTGATAAGCTGTTTACACAAGCGGAACAATATACTAACAAGCTGCATATCAGTTGTGGGGCGCTGCTTATGAGCGTGTCAACAGGAAAAACAGCTTTGGATGTTTTGCTAAAGGAAAAAATAAGCTATGCAAAGCAAAACCATATCACTGTAACTTTTGACGTGGCAATCATGGAGGATTTCAACATTGATGATATGGATTTGTGTGTTCTTTTCTCTAATATACTGGACAATGCGATCACGGCCTGCATAGAGGGGACGTTAGAGGAACCGTTGCTATCTCTATCTGCCAAAGTAAAATCACAATTTCTGATTGTTGAGGCCGTCAATACTACCAGCGCCACGAAAGCGATTGTCTTTGGAACGGGTTTAATGAACATCCAGCATATAGCTGAAAAGTATCACGGTACAATGGAGACAGAACTAAGCAACCAAAGATTTCGGATCAGCGTATTGCTTTGCTCACAATGATACTACCATTCACGAAACAGAATCAACCGTTGCCTTTATAGTGACAAGGAACTAAATTCACTTATTACTGTTAGCTGACGGTTTCGGAGTGCATATGAAAGCCCGTTTGAATCCTAACTGGGATTCAAACGGGCAATTTTTATACACTTGGAAGGCAACTCCTGTGCTGCCACCAAAGCATGAGCATCATGGGGTGGCTTCCTATACCAGCAAGCCACCCCAGTCTACAATTATCTTTTTCTGCCTTTGACCATGTTATTCGATACAAGAAGCCACATACTCGCCAGTCCTGCAATTACAGTAAGAGACACCCCCCACAGCAAGAATTGAGTAATAGCTCCGTTTACACGGCTCAGAAGCGGCACAGCCTCTACGCTTGTGATATAAGCCAGCGGCCAGAACAGTTCTATACCCACATAGGCGTATAGCAGCGATGGGATCAACATGATACCACAGCCTGCGATGCAGGCAGTTTCTACACGCTTGAAAAAACTTGACACTAACAGCATAAGAACTGCACCGCAGCACAGCACTAACAGACGGTAGCCGTACAGAATCACAAGCCATTCTTTTATGGAGCAGAGGATTGGGAACCTCGCCATCATAGAAAGACTTTGTACGGGGACATTCCATGTCCGAATGGAGAAGTTAGAGATTAGGACATATACCTCCATTCCATAAACAGTTGCCCAAACCGCTGTTGCCACAAGCATCGCCACGACGATTTTGCACCTCAGCAGCGCCCTGCGTCCTCTCGGTGTGGCTTCCAACAAAAAGGTCATGCCGGATTGCCGTTCATAGGCCATGCTCCCAGCCAAAAGAAGTATTAAGGCCAGAACCGCGACAACCGCCGCCTGATGCTGATTGTCTTGCGCCGCCGTCCCAAAAACACTTTCAAAGGGTGTCTGCTCAATCAGCCACGGCGTAAAACCCTGTTCCACGCCAAGTTCCAACAATTCATCTGCTCGGCTGCGTACCAGACTAAGCCCCTCTTTATTGGTACGGGCAGTTTCGGCGTAGTAGGAGTACAAATTTAGCTGATTGTCAGCGATTTCTCCATTTTCATACGCAAGCGTTGCGTCCTCATAATCCGCAATCGTCTGGTCGAGTTCAGCTTCAATCGCGTTTATCCGGGCAAAGGTATCATCAGTAATTTCGCCCATGAGTTCTATGGTATATTGCCGTGCAGCCACTTCCGAAGGATTATATATGGGAATGTTCGCCGTAAAGGGAAGGCCAACAGCCAGATGGACAAATAGTGCCGTAATCACAATGCCTTTTTGAATCCAAAGCGTCTTGTACAGTTCCATTCCGAATAGCCCCAAATGACGCAGCCCTGTGTCGGTGACGGTGTTGATTCCATAGGCGACACGCCCTAACAGGTTCTTTCCTGCCGTAGGCTTCTTGCGGCAATGGATGAGAATACATATCGCTGCCGTCAGCCCGCACAGCGGGAGCAATGCAAGCTGTGAAATGCTCCGAATCCCCAACGGATAGCCAAATAGGTCTATATTCAGATAATTGGTATAGAGATCGGACAGGCTGATATAGGTGAAAAGATTAAAGTATTTCAGTCCGTTCAACCCGCTCTGCACAGGCAAAAAAGTGTATAAGCTGTACTCCGCCGCCAGTACACCCGCCGCTACAATGATTGTGTACTTGACATGATTGACCGCTGTAAGCAACAGCCAAAGGAGCAGGCTCACGAAAAAGGCGGCGGCGGTCCGCAGCAGAAAATAGCGGATCAAAAAGCTGCCCACAGTACTAAGCACAGGCAATTTGCCGAGCAATTCCATCGATTGCAGCGCCCGCCCTAAATCATTGATACCCCCGTACAGGGAGAATCCGATCATAAGATTCGTCCCATAAAACAGAAGTACACCAAAGACTGACACTCCGAACAAAATCGACATTCTATGTACTGCAAGGCGCAGCCGTCCATTTGGCATGGCGTGTATCACGTTCCACAGACCTTTTTTGCGTTCGTCCAAGAAGGAGATGCAAAACGACAACAGAATGACGAGCAGAAAATAGTCGGTCAACGTAAAAGATAGGAATGCCTCAATCGCTCCATTTACGCCCAGTGCCAGATCAACCCCTTGCAGTTTTTCAAATTCATCTGCGGTCTTGATAATGTTCCGCCCTGAGAAGCTGTTTGGGTCATTGAAGATGGGAAACGCCAGCATATTGTCCTTGTTCTTCTGAATGGTATTCAGCCAATCGCCGTAACCAGCCAGATAGTCGGCCTGTGAAAGAAGATTGTTGACCGCGATATATTCTAACTTCACATCCTTATCCACGTGGTCGCCGAACAGAAGATTTCGCAGCCGCGCTTCTTCCTGTTCCAGAATGGAAATAGCATCGGTCAGCGAAAGTGATTTTGCCCTGCCTATCCAATCCAAGTAATGCGCATACGCCTCTTTTGCGTCTATGGATTCCGATGCTGGTATGCTGCCGTCAAAAACCAATATCGAGGAAGTGGGCAAAGAACAGTCCATCCCGTAGTCTTTCGCAGATTGCTCCCTCATGAACAGAAGCGCGTTCAGCAGAATCATGAGTACAAGCCCCAACAGTAAGCGGCGGTTTGATAAAATGCGTCCCAGTTCTTTCATAGCGCCGCCTCACTCTCCGAGGTAGTAGAGGTACACATCTTCCAGTGTCAGATGATCTTCCACATACTGTCCTCCGTTGGGCAGCTCGTCACCAACGACCCGCACCCATGTTTCGCCCCGGCGCTGAAATACATTGCCAACCTTGTATTGCTCCTGCATACGATCCAGGATTTGCGGCGGACAGGGCAGCTCTTTCACCTTATCTGCTACACTCTCCACCAGGTTGCCGGGGGTGTTCATGCCAACCATACGTCCCTTTTTCATCATCAGGATTTGGTCTGATATGGATTCGATGTCGCTCACAATATGGGTCGCCAGCAGAATGATTCGCCCACGGGACAGGGAGGAGATGAAGTTGCGGATGCGGATGCGCTCTTTGGGGTCAAGTCCGGCGGTTGGCTCGTCCAGGATCACAACCTTTGGATCACCTAACAGCGCCTGTGCCAGCAGCACCCGCTGCTTCATGCCGCCGGAGTAGCCACCCAGCTTCTTGTGCCGTACATTTGACAGGTTAGTGATTGTCAATAGCCTTTCAATCTCCTCTTTAGCCTGCTTTTTGGGGATCGCTTTCAAATCGGCCATATAGGACAGAAAGGTTTGCGCCGTCATGTGTTCGTAATATCCTTGCTGCTGAGGCATATAGCCCAGCAGCCGGCGAAAGTCTTTGCCCAGCTTCAGAATGTCCGTCCCGTCAAACAGGATCTGCCCGTCTGTCCGGGGAATGTTGTCGGTCAGCAGATTCATCATCGTACTTTTACCTGCGCCGTTTGCACCGAGGATGCCGTAGATTCCTTCAGTAAAGGTGATATTCATGCAGTCGAGTGCGGTAAAGCTGCCGTATCGCTTTGTCAAATTCTTAAGTTCAAGCTGCATGATTTATCCTCCGAAGGTTCCTACCTGCCATGTTTCATGTACTGTATCGTCATATATTACATCTGCTCCCGGCCAGTTCGTCACTTCGTATACACTGCCCTTATCCCAAGCTACCTGATAGAAAAGCGTGGATGCACTGTTAAACGCACCTCGATAGACCAGCAGATACACACAATTATCATCCGCAAAAGCCATCGAACATTGAACGACATCAGAATGCTTTTCAAAAATGGGGGACAGGCTGACCTCGCCCACCAAATTTCCGCTGTAATCATAGACGGAGATATTCTCTCCACCCTCACGTAATCCGCTCTGCGCTCCCCATTGGCTGTCCGGCTGGTCATCTAAAAATAGGACATAAGTATCCGTAAACAGTACCGTTCCGCTTTTTATTGTATCTGCCAGGCCAATCATCTTTTTCGCGTTGCCGGTTTCCAGCTCAATGTCCCAAAGGTCACTGCCGGAGAAGCAGTAATACATATGCCCGTTTGTGATATACCAGGAGGAATCAGAAACACCTTTCGCAAGCTCCGTTGAACGCCAGATTTCACGGGTTTCAGATTCTGCCGCACCCAACCGATATAATATATCCTGTTCATATCCGGTATTATCAAGAATGTGATTCATTGCATAAACCTCGCCGTCATCCGCCCAGAACTTCCACGCGGATTCCAGCTTGCGGGACATATCATCCTCAAAAAGCAAAACCGCCCTTGAAACATCCTGCCCCAGCTTCACAGTATAAATTTTGGAATCACCCTCTAAAAAATAGAGGTTTCCACCGGCTAAGATTGGGTCACACAAAACAGTACGCCACGGCATATATTCCAGCTGAAGCCGTTGGATTTCCGTGTGATTTGTACCGTCCAGATCCACAGAATAGAGCGTTTTCATACTGTCACCTTTTGCATCGCTGTTTACATAGTACAATTTCCCCTGATAATAGCTGAGCATCCTGGAGTTGATCCAGGCATTGCAGTTATCGTCAGTATGGCTGCACTCCAGCTTTGCGCATACGGCCGCCACATTTCCTGTTGTGCCATCCAAAAAATAGAGAAGTCCATCATAGTGAAGATAGTAGCCAACCTCTGTCTTACATACGCCGCTTAGTCGGAACGGATGTTGAATGTTCATCTCCTTTTGGAAACCGGTTGTATCAATCCCCGTGGAATCATTGCCTGGATTAGCAGGACTATTAGTCAGTATATCGCTGCCAGGGGTATTCTCATCGGCATCTGAGGAATGAACTGGCGGCGTTGGGTCATCATTCGGCAACACATCTTGACTTTGGCAGCCAGCCATCAGGAAGATAAAGATGCAAATAAAAACAAGCGTTAGTCTTTTCATTTGGAACCTCCAACAGAATAATCAATCGTGAACTTCACTTCATGTAAGGAGCAATTTTCAAGCACTGCGGTATACTCGTCCGCTGTATCGATCTCAAAAGATATGTCACCTGATCCTGTAACGCTGCCCTCCAATATTGTGCCTGTTCCAGTGCCGGTCAGGGTGATTTTGAGGTCTGCATCAGCAGATTTTGCTTCGATGTGGAAAACAACAGTGTCCCCCTCAAAAAGGTTCGTCTTCCCGATGGGCAGTTTATGGGTAACTTCGATTTCACCGCGCAGGCTGTCCTCATTTTTCAGCTCGCGTTCTCCATCCTGCTTGTCTAAGGTGGCAGCATCGGGTGAATCATTCTCGATTGAGCTGATGTCTCCAATGTCTCCGCTGATCAGTGCAGACTGTGTAGGCGTATTGGCAGAATCATCCTCAGATGGGGTATTTGTATTGGGATTGTCTTTGCCGTTGGTTTGATCGGAGCCTGTATCGGTGTTCACGGGATTGCTTGCGGACGGTACTCCTGTATTGGAACTGCCGCTGGGGAAAATCTGGTCTGTATCCATTGATGGATCATGCTGCGTTTGGCATCCCGTCAGCATGAGTGCGATCACACACCCCAAAATACAAATCGTTTTCTTCATAGAAGCCCTCCTAAAAAAAGAATACAGGTATGAGAGAAAGCCCCTCATACCTGTATTCTAAAATGCAAATCTCACAAAATTCTCAAATGCAGCGAACCTTTATTTGAATTTTTGCACCGCCGCTTGCTCCATTGCTTAATTGTAGACCTCCTCCGAGTTTTTCCGCAAGTATGCTACTGATATATAGTCCCAAGCCAAAGTGGGAAACGGCGTCAGTCTGTGTTTTCTCACCTCGATAATAAGCTAATGAAGCGTTTGCCAAGTCCTTTTTGGTAAATCCAGTGCCGTCATCCTCAACTGTTATGATTAGATATTCCTGCTTCTGTTCCAGAGTGAGTGTAACAACTTCCTTTACATATCGGGCCGCATTGGAAAGTATGTTTTCACAAATCTGTGCCAACGCCTCTTTATCCAGCAGAAAATCCTGTTCTTTTAATTCAGAGTGAATTTCTATCTGTCCATTTGGAATCAGGGCGATGGCTGCTTGCGACACCATTTCTGTTAAAACAGCGGATGGTATATGCTTCAGACATGGCTCGTAATCCTCCAACCGCTGCAAACTCCCCATTGTATCCGCAAAAGCGCCCAGCCGTGTGATTTGATTTGAAATGGCATGGATAGAGTTTGCCATCTCGCCGCTTGGATCGGTGTCCTCTGTAATTGTACTGAGCAGCATATCTGTGTGTCCGCGCATAACGGTAAGGGGCGTGCGCAGATCATGGGCAAAGGCAGCATTTAAGCGTTTGCGTTCCTCTATGGAGTTCCACATCTTTTTATTGTTTTGCTCCAATTCCTGCCGCATAATCTCGAAAGCATGGCACAGACGGCCGAATTCATCCTGCCCTTCATATTCAATCTGGAAGTTCAGATTGTTTTCCGATATTTTCTGAACGGCCTGGTTGAGAACATGAAACGGCTTTTTAATTTTCCAGAGGTAAAAAATCAGCGCAGCAAGGCAGAGGCAGACGGAGTACCATAATACAGCCGCTATATCATCCAAGTTGACATAGAAATCATACTGCTTCTTAGCTTCTTCTGGAAGTGAAATACTTTGCCACAATAATTGCCCACCATCTGTACGGACTACATACGCTGGGAGTTGTTCATTTTGCTCTCCTTGCCCGTCACCGATGAAATTCACCCCCAAATTGTCGATAAATTCTCCTGTAAGAACTTCATCCATATCCAAAGGCAAGACGCTTACATATTCCCCCTCAATCTCGCTCCTGTTCTTTTGAGCAAACCAGACAGTTGCCTTGGTAAGCAAAATGGCAACCAGCAAACAGGACAAGGCGCAAATGATGAAAGCAGCAGGTATGGAAACTTTATGGAGCCATTTTCCTATCCGACCCATTTGTAACCAATCCCCCAAACTGTTTCTATACACGATTCGCACCCGGCTTTTGCAAAGGCCAGTCTGATTTTGCGAATATGCTCCATGATGACAATATCGTCACCGTTACCCTCAAGGCCCCATACACGGTCATATATTTTCGCACGGTCAAAGGTTTGTCCGCGATTCAGAGAAAGCAGCTGAACAATGTCAAAATCCTTGCGATTGAAGTGGAGCCTTTCGCCGCGCACAAATACTTCCCGTGAGGAATAATCAATCGTAATGTCACCAAAGACCTTTCTTTGGATGTCCTTGCTCCGCCGATCCCGACGCAGGTGCGCTTCAATCCGCGCTCCCAATTCTGCCAGCGAAAACGGTTTGACAATGTAATCATCTCCGCCCGCCGCAAAACCCTCAATTTTGTCCGTGTCCTGATCCCGTGCTGTTAAAAATACGATTGGGCAGGAAACGACCTTGCGGATGGCTTTACAAACTTCAATACCATCCATTTGCGGCATATTGATGTCAAGCAAAATTAAATCCGGCTGCTCTGCCGCCTTAGAAATAGTTTCTGCTCCATTGGAAGCGCATGACACCTGATAGCCATTCCGCAGCAGGAAACTTTGAAGCATTGTCACAACTTCTATTTCATCGTCCACAATCAAAATGCGGTATGCCATAATATACACCTCCCATCGGATTTTACGAAACAAATCTCAAATTTTTCTCAAATTCTTTTTTCATATTTATTTTCCGAAATGTCAAGAATATAAGGAACAGTATTCGGAAATTGAGCTTGCAGAACAATATCTGGCGTTCTATCTGCTGCTCAGTATGCTTGGCGCAGTATAGACGCCTCAAAATGCAAGTAGCGACTTTTTCGGTAGATTATCTGCGTCAAAAGCCCGGATATATTTCACTGCCCGCTCTGCAAACACCTTGCTCACCATCGTATCCCATTCGGCCAGCCGGACAATATCCGCTGTGCCGCTTACAAAGTCAAACTGAATCTCGCCCCACTCGCCGTCGCAGTCTGCCTGATACTCATAGACTGCGGCGGCGATTTTCTTTTTTATCCGCTTCACCGATTTCCGCCGGAGCCGGACAGCGTGGAGCGCACCGGCCTCCACCAGCAGGACGGTCAGTTTCTCCACCGCCTTGCGGTAGGCTCTCTCCGCCCCGCTGGCGGTACTCCCCTCGAACATCACCGCCAATTCTTCAAAGGACTTGCGCTCGGATATTGGACTGACCCGGCCACAGGTCATACAGATGGCGTTTCGCTCCTCCAAAAGCCGCTGCTCCCGGTAGGTCAGCTTTTCAAAAGCGGCACGAACCGCTTTCGACTGAGTGCCGTTCCAGAGAATCGCCGTATAGTCCCAGGAATCGTCTTTGGTCACATCCTCGCCGCTTTCCTCAGCATCCTCGTCCTGCGTTGTAACATAGAGTGGAACCCGACTGCGGTTGAACTGCGCCACAGTCAGATACTGCTCCGCTGTTTCCTTGGAACAGCCCTCTCTTGCGGCATACTCGCTGACAACCTCGCCCTTAGATTTGCCTGTTTCATTGTAGAGCCATGCAATACCCCGTACCCGCTTGTATTCATCCAGAGAGGCAAAGGAGCCGCTTTCCTCCATCATCCGGCATTGAATCAGAGCGTTACCAATCGCATGGTGGGCGTATGTAAGGAACTCCGCGCCCTTATATGGGTCGTAGCTTTCCAGACATTCCAGCATGGCGAGAACGCAGCTTTGTTTGTAGTCCAGGAACCGTTCCGGGTCATATCTGTCCGGCCCCTCCCGCAAAAGAAAGCTTCTGACCCGTCCATTCAGACACGGTTCTATGTGGTGCAGGAAGTAGGCAAAAAAGCGGAGATCATGCCATGTCTGCGCGGCAACGATATACTCGTTGACCGTATACAGTTCTGGCGGCGGGGGCGTAAGCTGGTACACATGGGTGACTTCAAACATGGTGAGGCCGTGGGCGTTTCCCTGAAACGGATATTTTGCAAATCGCTCTTTCACAGCCTCACCACCTCCGTCATTTCAAATAGTTCTGCGCCTC